>Ga0209700_101864_pt1 | contig 43650 bp, 19 predicted proteins | sample SiratroredBW_FD_187528 | JGI IMG/M metagenome (GOLD analysis project Ga0209700, IMG submission 187528) | Root nodule microbial communities of legume samples collected from California, USA - Siratro red BW (SPAdes) (version 2) | ecosystem: Host-associated > Plants > Roots > Nodule | place: USA... | reverse complement strand
ACCTCTCAATTTCAACAACAAATAATTATATATATATATATATATATATATATATATATACATACCAATGTAAATTTTAAATTTTAAAAATCCTCTTCATTGTTTTCAACATATTAGACAAATATTATAAGGTGCTTACGTGTTGATATATGAAAATATTACTTTTGAAAAATCTTTCTCTTAATTCTTTTTAGAGTTTTTGGATATTATCAATGTAAATCATGTTTTGTTTAATCCATAAAGATAAAGTTTGCGTAATTCAAGAGATTATCATTATATTATAATACTTTTAAACATAAAAAATTGAATATTTAAAGTTGATTGAGTAATAATATCATCGATGAATTTTATTTTATCATTGGATAACAATGTGCTCTAAAGCTAATAGTTTATCCCATTTAATTGTAAAGTAATGAAAATTATTATAGGATTTTCTCTTAAGTGTAGATAGAATAGACTTGATGGATTATATCCCACATCCATATTAATATTATTAATGTTCATAAAAACTGGAATAAAAAAAATAATATTATGAAAAAAATGAAGGAAGTAAATATTAGAAACAATTAGAGCACAGCATGATTAACTCCCTCTAATATCATAATAGATATAGACATAGGATAAATAAGTCAAAGAAAAATATAAGAAAAGACGACGAATAACAAAAAGTATAAAAAGACTATTAATATTTTACAATATATAAGCATGAAAAATTTAGCAAAATAAAGAAATACAAGTCCAAACCAAATAAGTCGAACAATCTATTATATTAAGTAATTTAGATGATCTAACCTACTAGACTCATACAACTATATATTAAATGATCTAATGGAATAGACCATTTAATATTAAATTTAATAAATTTATATTTTTTTCTATTTTAAGATGATGGAATGTAGGATAAGGCAATAAATGAAGTCGTGGTTTCTTAAATTTTTTTTTATCAATAACTTAATTATTTCTATTATAATTGATTTGAGAAAAATTGTTTATTTTTTATTCTAATAAAACTTTGTTATAGAAGTATATTCATATTAAGATGGTTAATCAAGTGTAGTAATCTTCTTTTTGAAATTTGTACCATTAATAACTTCATTTTTTTAAAATAATCTAAAAAAACAGTTACTCTTTTTAATTTTACCTCAAAATATAAAGATACGTTGAGCATCCAAGGAAACATGTCGTAAGAAAAGTAGGTGCAACAACATCGTGGAACCATCAAAGTACTAGGGACAAAATCTTCAATGTGGTTACATATAAAGGATCTTGCTTTTGTATTTGTCAAACATGAAACTTGTAGTTTACGATTTCAAATTTATGTGATTCTTAAACAAAATAGCTGGTGATGTTGAAGGCCCCTAGTAATAATTAGTGCCGCACAAAAAATTAATTATAATATTCTTGATTTTAACCAATGCATTTTTCTAGTTATATTAAATGAAGCTTTTTCAAATTAGATAATGTAACAAGAACTTGTGGGGAATGTAGGGTAATCGTTAATTATTTCTGTGGAAGAGAATTTATCTGGTTACCTATCATGATATTTATTAGAAATCGGTGGATATTTTTTTAAAATAATTAAATAAAATATTAAATTATTTTTAAATATAAAATTAAATAAAATATAGTTTTAAATTGTTTGTAAATATTCATTAAGAAAAATATCTGTTTAATATTTATTCCAGATCGTTATTTTGTTTCCATTTGGGAGTATTCATTTTTAATCAGAATACTTGGATTTTTTTTCCTTTTTCAAAATGAAATAGACATAAAATAATTTAATGGGTATTTTAGAATTCGAATTTAAATTATAGAAATTTATGAAATAGTCGTTACTTTAAGATTGATGATGATAGGAATGGTAGTATCCCACACCTCTAACGTGTAATGAATATTATTAAGTTGGAGAAATAATTCACATGGAATGCCAATATTCGGTTTTGGCTTAGAGTTAATGAAAATATGCATATGTCTCATCCTTGTCTTACAAAAACCAAGCAACCACAAACTGTCATAATTCTTACATAGGGCCATGCCAACTACAATTTATTTTCGGCTTCATAGTTTTTTCTGGACAATAATTATTATTCACATGTCCCTGCCAAGTTGATACAAGAAAAAAAAAGGACGTGAAATTTGTTTGTGAAAATAATAAAATAAAATAAAGCTATATAAAATGACATATCATAATTAATTTAATTTGACAACCAGACTCTTATTAAAGGTTTATACAAGATACTAATAACTCAACAAATTTTATATAAGACATCCAGACAATATATTCAATTAGAAACGTTAAGAAAATATATTTGTAAGGTTTTTCTTGTTATGTATTTCATCTTTACCCATTTATACTGTGAGAGTTCAACTCATAATATATCATCCTAACACATTTATTTTGGTTAAATTTTACATCTATTGTTCTTTATTTCCTTAAAAGGCTTTAAAATTATCAGATTAACTACAGGCATGTTTAGATCGGAGATAGGATCCAGATGACTCACTGTCCTGTCTCTGCATCTTGCTTATTCCCTCCTTGGACTCACTAATCAAGTCTGATTTCTTTTGTTCAGAGATGATGACTCGGAAAAACCTTTTCTAGGTACAACCTTGATATTAGACATGTTTTGGCCTTAAGGATTCTTTCCTCCGAAAACATCTTATAGACTCATTGAAACCAAATAACCACTACCTTTACAGACAGTTGAGGCTGCAAAAAGATTGTCTTATTGATGCTAATAGCACTTCCATGCGAATCTGGAATTTCCTGCAACAGACTAGTCTGCCCTAGAAAATCAGCTTTATCTACATTTGCAAGAAAGACAACGGAATGGGGTTTTTTTTACTCAATTCTCCAGCAATATAGTCCACAATTGTGTTCCTCCTAAGCCCGTCATAACAACGTGTGACTTTTGGCATTCAAAAACTGAGTATAATGGGTAATAAGTGTCCTGCAAGCCCAGATCCACGAAGATTAGGTTTTCAGCGTTTCCAAAGATAGTCCCTGCAAGAACTGAAGCAATTTTCCTTTTGCCAAGTCTATCTGGTCTAAGGAAAGCCAACCATATGTCCGCTCTTAAATGATGGGACCTAATTTAAATGAATTGTTTGCAATAACAACTGATCCTCTTAAAAAAAGTCACCAGGAACATATACGATACTAAAATATTTCAATATTTATATTGTGGAATCTACTTGAGAAATTCTAATTAGAGTGAAGATTAATCGAATTGTTTAAACAAAAGAATATAAGGTGACAGGGTAGGAAAGTGTGAAATATTATTATAAAAATAGAAAAAATGAACTTAGTTGAATTTATTGGTTGTGGATACTCTCAAACCTTAGTTTTAGTTTTGTGTATTCGATGCACATTAGCCTACAATTTGTCCTCTTTCCAAATTTGCAAGAGTCTTTTGGAAGTACGAGAACCAATATTAAATGCATGTGACTGGCATTGATACACTAATGGATAGTATCATTTTTATATGGCATCAAGAGATACATTGGTTGAGCATACAGAGTACACTTTTTTTAATTGATAATGTAAAAAATTATAAATGAAGTACACATAAGAAACAAAATAGGAGAACAGAGGAGGAGGAAGAAGGGCATACATCAAGGGACACAAAGTTTTGAATATTAGCTATCACATGAGCAACTCTCAAAAAAAACTCCCAGCACAGAGCGGTGGAATGAATTGCTTAGGCCTTTTCCCACTTGAGGGGCTTGGCCACTTCCCATGTGAAGTCAGGGTCCTCTCTTCCAAAGTGTCCATATGCAGCAGTCTTCAAGAACCTGCTATTTCCACCCCTCTTCAGATCAAGGTTGATGGAAATCATACCAGGCCTGAAGTCAAAGTTCTCCTTCACAACGTTCAGGATCTCCTTGTCAGGAATCTTTCCAGTCCCACAGGTGTCAACGAAAACGGACAAAGGCTCAGGCACACCAATAGCATAAGACACTTGCACAATGCATCTCCTGGCTAGTCCACTGGCCACAATGCTCTTCGCAGCCTGCCTCACAATGTAAGCACCACTCCTATCAACCTTGGTAGGGTCCTTTCCAGAGAAGGCACCACCACCATGAGCACCCCATCCTCCATAGGTATCAATGATGATTTTCCTGCCAGTAAGACCGGCATCACCATGAGGACCACCAATGACAAAACGGCCAGAGGGGTTCAAGTGGAAAATGGTCTTCTCATCAAGGTACTTCTCGGGAATCACAGGCTTGATCACGTGCTCCTTCAGATCAGCAGCAATTTCATCGTTGGTCACAGTCTCGTCGTGTTGTGTGGAGATGAGCACAGTGTGGACGCGAACAGGAACCATGGCACCCTTGTCATTGTAATACTCAACAGTGACTTGGGTCTTGCCATCAGGCCTGAGCCAAGGGCAGGTACCGTTCTTGCGAACCTCAGTGAGACGAGCCCCAAGTTTGGTTGCAAGGACATGGCTCAATGGCATCAGTTCAGGGGTCTCATCGGTGGCATAGCCGAACATGTGACCCTGGTCGCCGGCACCGATGTCTTCAGGCCTTTTGGTGAGGTGGCCATGCACACCCTGAGCAATATCAGGGCTCTGCTGTTCAATGTTGACAAGGACCTTGCAGTTGTCGGCATCAAGTCCCACATCGTTAGAGATGAAGCCGATGTTCCTGCAGGTGTCACGGACGATCTTCTCGTAGTCAACGTTGGCCTTGGTGGTGATTTCACCGAAGACCATGACCAAGTTGGTTTTGGTGCATGTCTCACACGCAACCTTGCTCTCTGGATCTTGCTCAAGGCAGGCGTCAAGAACAGCATCCGATATTTGGTCGCAGAGCTTGTCTGGGTGTCCCTCGTTCACCGACTCCGAGGTAAACAGAAATGTCTCTGCCATCTTTAAACTCTTAAAACTGCAAACACACACACAGCACAAATAGAATCAGTACCTAAGATGATAGAAATTCACAAAAGGGAGTTAGACACACGCATAAAATCGGACATAAAAAAAAGGTTACAAAGATTGAAAACAAGAGGGCCATTTTTTAACCATAGTCTGAAAGATGCCCATATTTAGTGACCCACTCAGATTAAATTGATTCCTCCTAAGGAATATTTGAGAAACAAGGAAAAAGAACTACAAACAAGCAAGTACAATTACAAAAATTTGGCTAAAACCCTCCATCACAAAGCCATATCTCAGCACAAGGTCGACATTTAATTGTAAACTCAAAAGCTAACGATGTAAAAAGGCCATTTGTATACGATTTCCATTAGATCTGAAAAGCTAACGCGTTTCCACAGCAATTAACGACACAAAGCATAGTTGACATTGATCTAAACCCATTTGGGAAAACATAATCCTAGATCAACCCAGTTGAGGAAAAAAGAAAGCAAAGCAACCCAGATGTGCAAGATCCGAAATTGAAGCAGGGGAATGTTGAAGAAAGAGAAGGTTGCGGCAGAGGGAAAGAAGAGTACCTTGAAAGGTAGAACCGCAGAGAGAAGGAGGTCTGAACGAGGGTTAAGGTGGCCTTGATCTGTAGTCAAGTGCTGCGAGTTCGAATGGCAGCCTTGAGTTGGCTTTTATAGAGAAAACGGGTAGTTGGGCTGACTTAATGACGGAAATGCCCCTAAGTAACAAGATTAGATTGTGGGTTAGGTTCATCCATTTGCTGCTGGCGTTTCAATCCACGGCTCAGATTGCGGGGTCAAATGAATCTCAACCGTTGACTCCACGGGTATGAGTCTTAGGTAGACAAGGATTTTCAAATCTTTATATTGTACTGTCTTCATCTTTACATGATCTGATACAAGGTGTTTTTTTGTTTCAATTATAATTAAAACTATTGAATAATAGCATTAATTAATGAAAAACAATGAGATTTAAGATTGATTAATAATTTTTTATTATTAAATTGATATTTGAGATGAATGTGGAATGTGGCAGCTCTACCAAACCAACCCCACACATTGGGGTTGGCCAAATTCAAACTGATTTCGACTCTCTGCAATGTGTGCCATTTCTTGGCCTCCCTTTTGTTTGTCTTTCTGCTTCTGACTTTGGTTCTCAATTCAAATACCTACTCCTACCCTCAAGATTCTATGATAAGTAGTATTAAAAACTTTTGTAAATAAAATAATTAGTGTGGTTGGTAGGGAAAAGATTCATGCCTTGGATATGAGTGTTAGTTTGAGTCTGGTTGGTTGGTTGCTTTACTTGGCAGGACTTCAGCAATGGTAAATCCACATATAAGCCTTTTTCATGCCTTCAAGCATGCTGACATCAAACTTTTGTTTTAAAAAAAATAATATCAAATTTAGAAATTAACACATTGATAGGAAACTTTTTCAATTAAAACTAAACCACTTGTAAGAATCTGTTACTGTTTAAACTTGATTACACATAAAATGTATTTAAGTGTTGTAAAAATCAAGAGATTAAAATCATTATTACAAACACTGAAAATATTTTTTTTCAACCATTATAATTCTACTGATTTAAATAATTTTGTCTGATATAAAAAAAATGCCTCTTTAGATAAACAACAACCAGTTTTACTGGTGGTAGACAATGCATGATTCACAACATCAGAACATGCATTACATAATTACGTGACACGTTTTAGATGACTTATTACTTGTTATGATGATATTGAGAAAAACCAACTCACATTTATGAATAGTGTATAAATTTTAAAACAAAACTAATCTTTTAATGTTGACCATTGACCATTTGTTTATTGACAGCACCATTGACTATTACTTTTCAAACTATTTGTATTTCTACGGGGAAGCTAAAAAATCAAAACAAATTTTCCATGTCAAAATAATGTCAATATATTCTATTACAAATCCTACTGTATCTTATTGTTTTAACACTTCTTATTTATTAATTTATTCAGTAATATTATCGTAAACAGCTCTCAATTTAATGTGTTGATTACATTTGATTCCTCTTCTGTTCACAATAAACAGGATAATCTTCTTTAATAAATCCTAATAATATTATTGGGATCTAGCTGTTAAAATAAGACTAGACCCCAACAATACAAAAAAAAATTGAAATTGTAAGAGTCTAATTTAACAGGACAATGTTGGATAATGCTCACATATTAAATATAAAAATAATATATGGTTTAAATCTAACCTAACATTTTTTTTATTATTGTGAAGGAGACTATCGGAATATGTTTTTTTTTTTTTTAATTATTGTGAAGGAGACTATCGAAATATGTCTTTTTTTATTATTGTAAGGAGACTATCGAAATATGTTTTTTTATTATTATTGTGAAGGAGACTATCGAAATATGTTTTAATTTGCTTGAAAACAGAGACACCCATATTATTTTTTTATCTCGTATTTCTATTCCTCGAACCATGTAAAAAATAAGATAAAATTCATTTTGATAATCTGATCTTTTAGAGTTTAAAAATGACAGTGGTTAATATGTGTTTAATAATGTTAAAATATGATTTTACTTAAATAAAAGTAAAGTGAAAAATAAATAATTAAAATATAAAATAGTACATCCTTTTTCATGAAAATAAAAACACCTGAAAACCTGATAATTCATTTATTTTAAATAAAGATAATAAAAAAATATTTTTAAGCATTTATTTTCAGCCTCTAATTTACAAAGAAATAAAATGAGAATGATAAAAAATCTGCCATAAAAGTCTAATATTACCTATTACAGAACTTACGTGAGAAGTTTTCAAAGAGATAGATTTGACATAAAATTGCCACCAATTCTGACCCATGTTTGGTTGAAGTGCCACTAAGGGGTGTGGTATGGTGACACGTCTTCTTTGAACCAACACAATGAAAACGATAAATTCATTATTATATCATTTATCATTATAATAATATAAGATTATTCGTGCTAAATTTCTTGAAGTCTTGTTTGGTTTGCCAGCTAAAAATCGCGTTTGTTTGCATAGGGAGAAAGTGATTAATGAACACCACTCCATTGCAGCCACGTCTAAGCACGCACATAAGTGAAAATGTCCTATGTGTAGATTCTACACACAAAACATTCAAAAGTAAGGAACATGTGCTAATTAATAATAGTTTTATATACTTTTTTCACACATATATATTAATTTTCTGATTTATAATATTTAAAAAATTTCATATAAAATTATATTGATTTTCCATTTTATTTCTGATAAATTTTTACATTTTATCTTTCAAAAAATCAGAAAGTTTGTTAACTTTGTTTTTTCACCTTACACTTGTTGACTATTTGGACTGTTTTTGGTTTACACTTGTTAACTATTTAGACTGTTTTTTGTTTGATGTCTCAACTTTCATATATTTATATTTTAAATGTAGAAAATGAAACTATTCAAATAATTTGAGTTTAATATAAATATTCCATCCGACATAAAATCAATCAAGCAAGTAAATGTTTTGTAATTGGATAGACATTCATTATTCATTGTTGTTTTTGGTTCATTTTCAATCCCATCTGACTCTTTCAAAGAAAATTCCAAATAAATTTAAAAACATGATTAATACTACTCCACATAAATATAGGAGAGCAAATAAGATTTTTAAGAAATTAAAACTAATATAAAAGATCAAAATCACAAATTTTTAACGTTTTTAGGCCATCTAGAATTAGTAAACTTTGATTTTTGTCCTATATATTTTTTCATTTTTATAAGATTTAAAATAATGTTATGCAGTCTTTAAAAATATGTGAATTCTAATTTTATTCCCTATAAAATATCTTTGTATTTTTATTTTCTAAAAATTAAAATATTTCAAATATTAATATTTATTTTAAGATAAAATATATTAATTTATGAATCTTAAGAATTCTTTTTATGATATCACACGTTTGATGTTATATAATAACACTAATTTGCATATGAATACTTAGCATTTTATTTAACATATAAACAGTTAGCTAGTATCATGTAATATTAAATCAAAATTTGGTATTTTTGTTTTTTAATTTTGAAGGTCCTAAAAACAAATAAATAGTTTTAGAGACTAAAAGAAAACTCCTTAATTTTACATTTTACAAAGACTAAAGATATGTTGAAATTTTTAAGGATTAAAATTAATACTTTTAAATTTACAATAAATGAAATATATAGTTCATTTTTTAGAAATAAAAATCAAATACACTCATTTTATAAGAAATTGAATATATTTAAGTTCATTTTTAATATTTTATAGTTTTAAGATGACAAATATATTTATATTGAAAGATTAACAGTAAAATGTTAGGAGAAAAAAATATTATAGCTGATATATAAAATTTGAAATAATGCTGAAAAATATTTAAATTTTAACTAATTCTACGTATTAAAAAGTAAACTAGTTTAGTTTAGTTAGTAAATTAATTTTAACAAAAAATCAAAATTAGTTATAATGCTCTGATACTTAAGTAAGAAGGTTGATACTAAATCATCAATCTATTTATAAATTTATAATAGTTACTTTACATACTATATCAATATAATTTTTAATTAACTAAAAATGGCAAAATGTCTTTATCGTGACTGAATTTATAATTTATAATTTTTGTGTTGTTGGTTATTAACAAACATGTATATGTTGATAACTACCTGTTGTAGTGTCGGTCGAAACTGATTTAAGAGATTCCAAGAAATATCTCCAAAGTTTGATAAATATCTCTATAAATATAAATATAAAAAATAAATTTTATTAAAAGTATCAATTAAATATATTAAGAAAAATTAATTATTCATAGAATTAATTATTAAGGTAAATGGTAAGGAAATAGAAAATAATTTTAAAGTATGTATAATCAAAATAATTTAGAAAAAATAATTGTTTAGATTTTATTTTAATATAATTATTATTTTTTGAGAAAAAAAAATATTTTTTAAAATTCTATTCACCCTTTCATTATAAAAAAGTTACTATTGAATTCTTGATAGGAATTAGAATAAATATACTTGAGAAGAAGTTTGTTTAAAATAATTTTATTTATACTTTTTTTTAGATAATTTTAAGTTTTTTTTTTTGTTTGGTTGTATAATGTCTGAGACTTCAGAATTAGTTTGTGTTATGTCAAAATTATAGTGATGTGTTGAAAATATTTATCAAAACTATATAGTGTATGTTAGATTATTTATGATATTTTCTAGAAAATGAAGTTCTTTGAGTATTCATACTTCTAATAATAAGGTAAGGGAGTTAGTTTTAAACTTTTTAACTTTACAATTGACTTATAACTTTTTAAACTTAAACGATAAATTGATTTGAAAAAAAAAATTAATACACAATTGATGTTTAACAATTATAATTTAAGGTTAAAATAGTTTTACAAAATTTAAACATAATTATGATACTTTTACCTATTTAAGTAAATTTTTTTTTTCGTTATTTTAGGCATTAAATTGACACCTTTCTATACCTTCATATATATAAATTATTATTATTATTATTATTTAACATGGCGATTGCATAGTTGTTGGGTGATTTAGACTGCAAGCAGATGAACCATAAAAATAGTTGGAAAACATCATAATCAAATATAGTAGCCGGAAGACATTTTGTTCTTGATTTAGATTAGTTTCTTTTTATTCTATTCCATTTTGAAAAGTGAGACCACTCAAATGTCTGACTTTTTCAACTTTCTATGCCTAACATTTGAACAGAACCTATGCATATATAAACATTTTACACGGAACTGTAGAGCTATTTCTCGTTATCATTTTGTTTTTAGGTATTATTGTTATTATTAATATCATGTTGTGTTGCAGGTCCATCCTTCGGATAAATTCAAGGACAGACCTCACTGAATTGGACAAGAAGAAGTAGACATTAAGTACTATAATTATATTGTTTATATGGTTATCCTTCACTTTACATTTTCCTAAAGGTTACACATGTTCTGCCAAAAAACTCTAATTTGCAGTAGTGTTCTGATTATGTGTTGGTAGGTGAATGATGTTGATTATGTAATGCTTTTATTGTATAGTTCAATTGTCATCTCTTTAATCATCTGAAGATAAACCATTCTTTTCAGTGTTGAGTATTTTAATCACCACTACCTCTTGTAAATAGTGATCTGTTGTACCCTAAAATATAAAGATTAAAGGTTAATTAAGAAAGCAGTTGCATTTTTTCTCATGTTAGATATGTATACAACTTTATATATAAAATATAACTCATTGAATTGGATTTTCATCAACTTGAGTCTTGGCCAAATGACTTTCACACATGAATTACACACTTTGAAACAAATTTAAGAAACTGCATCAACCACTCCAAGAATTGTAACCTCTGCCTCTACCAAGCAACTATCCTTGATCTGATAACCTGAGTTTTGATTGGTGAAATTATTGATAGGCATAAATCTGGATGCACCATTTTCAGGGCATGATGCACTAAACCAGTAGTTGGCTGCAAGGAAGAAACACTGTTATTGATTGGACTGATCAAATAGATGCTTTTGTTTTCTTAAACTTAATGTTACCCTTAATGTTAATTATTCATTCAACTATGTATCACTAGTACTTCCCATGAGGAATTGCACCTCATAAAAGTGATCAAAATTTACCTTTTCCAGAGTGATGTTTGGCTTGCTTTTGGTCAAGTATGCGTAGTGTTATCTGTGCATATATTTTGGAACCAGGTGATGGGTCAGCTAAGGTTAGGTACAGAGAAACATAATTGCCCAATTCAGCATCTTTTCCATTGGGATATAGTTTTATCTTCCTACACACAAAAAATAATGACAAATTAGGAAATTGTTAAAATGTCTTGCATTTGCTTGCTGTCAATTTCAAAGCAAAACTTCAAGTTAGGTTACTTGGGAAGCAAATATCCTTTGTGTCAATTAGGACATGTTTGGTTTTCAGTTGGGAGGTCCAGATTCTCTTTCAAAAAATAAAACTGAAGAAGTTTCCTGTCTAATTTTCAGTTGAATTTGATAGAAACTGATTTTTGTCTCAATGTTGCCTCAAACCTTAAATCTAAACAGGTACTTAACCTTGTTAAGTGTTGGTAGGAAGATTCTTCACATTCACCTGAATTAACTTACAAATTCAGAAAATAATTTGGAGTACCAATGAATTGCTAATTTTACCACTTGTAGTTTCCTGCATTGAATGGTTTAGAATCACAAAATTCTGAATCCAACTTTGAGAGGTTGTCAAACTCGTAGAGGTGCTTGTATGCAATGACTTCCTTCATCATCACCAAACATTCTCCTTTTCCTGTGTTTCTTTCTTTGCAAACAAAGACTTCTGCTCCAAAAGTACACGTGTCATCCACCAGATAACCTTTGGAGACAAGGTTGAAGTCTCTGAGAGGAATAAATTGATCAATTCCCCATTCAGCCTTCATTTTGTGAAATCTTCTTTCCTTTCCGACAGTATCTGTTAAATGCAGTGTACCAAAATCAGTAAGAGACCCTTGCTTTGCAGGTAAAAGACTGAACAATCTTAGAACAAATCTTTTTCCAAACTCAAAATGTAAACACCAATTGGCATAAACTTTTTCATAAAATAAAGTAAAATAACTTCTTTAATAAATTAAACTCAGCTTGTGTTTCTCAATATGACTCAATTTATCAGTCATTATTGATGAGCAAACGTATTCATGGAAATAGCAAGAAGACTAAAATGGATACCCTGCACAACTAGGAAGTTGTCGTTGTTCTGATCATGCAAAAAGAGTCTAAAATTGACATAGATTTCCCAACCATGATGAAGTGAACTTGTGTCATCCAAAGCCAAGTAGAGTGAAATATGTTCCCTTATATTCTTGCTCTTGTTTCCACCAGGGTACAGAACTAACTTCCTACGAGGTGCAATTGTAAGCACGTTCATACATAATTTGGTGTAATCTAGATTCATCATTTCATAATGTTTATTTTCAACAGGGGCATGTAAATGAGTACCATTTATAGCCTCCAGCTTCAAAATTCTCTGTTTCGTATCTCTCAACAGAATTCTTCACAAGGAGTGAAAATGACTGTACTTTCAATAAGTAATGAGCTGGTGGAGAATCTACAGTAGATCTTGGAGTGGCTGCAATATTACTTGCTGAGGAATGACATAAAACAAGCAAAATAAATTATGTTATTCTATTTATCAAGTTTGGTTTTCCAATTTGAACCCTGTTATGTTTTGTTGGTTTAGTCATACAAGAAATTGTGTGCATAATGAAAGACATTTCAATAACTAGATCAAAATAATACAAGAACAGGTTCAACCAAAGGCCTAAGTTTCTGGCACACTTACCAAAAATCTGGTCTAGTTTTTTTATATTTTGGAATGAATATTTTAAAATGTAAGTTTTTCATTTCAAAATACTAGTTCTAAAATAAGAAGGATGAATGAGAAATCCTCTCAATTTTGCATTTGCATGTCTCATAGATGCATGTAGGATTCCTAAATAATTATGCAGACAAATATGAAAAGGAACATTGTAAAAGATGTTAGTCAAAAAAGAAGGAAAGGGCACAAACCATCTTGACCGCCCATAATTAGATATGAGCAATGGCAATGAGATGAGAAGTGTTGTGAAGTATTTGAAGTCTATGTTATATATACTGCTATCCATTATCCTTTCCTTGAAGAAAGTTGTTGTTAGTTGAAGGAAGTAAGCATAAATTCTCCACTTTTAGCATGACTAAAAGGCAAAAAAGTTCTCTATGAACTTTTTAAGGATTTATATTATTTTTTATAAAGGATTGATTTCAAGCATAAGGATATTCTTTGCTTCAGAATGTATATGAAGGAATTATATCTTTAAGAATCTCATGGCTTTTTCTATGGTACAAAATGTGTAGCGGTTGGCTTTTTTAATCCAGCAAAAAGATCACATATTTTTCAAACCTTAATATTATATATATATATATATATATATATATATATATATATATATATATTATCATTATTATTTGATCTCTAATTGATATATTAAGGGATTTATATTTTTGGCTTATCTTTTTGTAACAGTTTTTTAAACACAACCCGTACCCCAGAATGTAAATAAATTACATTGGAAATGATTGAGAGGTTTTGTGCAGGAACAACCCTTATTATTATTTTTCCTAATTTCTCCTCCTTTACCTTAGATTCAGTTTAGGATTTTGCAATTGGGTTTCATTTTGTTTGGAAGAACTTTTATAGAATTTTTGAAATATGATTTTTAGAATAGGATTTCTAAAATAAGATTTCAAGAACATGAAATACATTCCAGAATTTTTTAGAATAAAATTTCTTAAACAAACTTTTTAGAATATATATGATATTTTCAACAATGCGTTGTGGGATAGCATTTCTAAAACGAGCTTTTTGAAATATACATTATAATTTCCAAAACAACTCTCTCCACTCTTCTTCTTCCTCTCTCAGAGTGCAACGTGCTATGGAGAACGGAGGTATAGTCTGCGGCAGAAGCGGTAACGGTGCCACTATGCACGATGGAGAGTATTTTAATTTTTTTCTCTTAGTATTGGAGTGCAGTTAGTAACTATGGAGGTGCTGGAAGCAACATCCTATGGATGGTCCTGAATTGGGCGTGTTGCTCCTGCTTATATAAACTCCACAAAAAGAGTTTCTTAAGGGCAAAAACCTTCTGCACCCATCATTTGTAATCTGCACCCCATTAATTTTAGAAAAATCTAAAATTATCCTTTAAAAAATATTTATTAATGAGTTTATTTGAATATTTATTTTAAGATAGATTTATTTTGAGAAAAATATTTCAAAAGTGTCCAATGTCATAAAAAATTATCCTCAGATATAATGAACCTGAAATATCTCATGTTTTCATTTGTGTTGCAGGAAAGCAACTAATGTTAAGTGTTGCAGAGATGGTACCTAGACATCATTAATATAATGAACCTACGTCATCATCAACTGCAGAAAAAAGACAAGATTATGTGCTTGAAACATTGTATTACATGTTGATATTCGAGTAATTGCCAGCTGTATTATTTATTATAACAAAAATATTAGAAATACATTTTCAAATATATTCTCTCATGATTAAAATTTACTCAAAATTCTAAAATTTGATGGATCTCATTACTTGTTACAATAGGATCCCAACCTCACACGTTATCAACCATTTCTTTTTAGGTCAGAATTATAAATTTTCAAAGAAATAAAATTATCAGTTATTAGGTGAAGGAGGAGCAAGAGTTCTAGGAATGCTCAATGAAAAGAGTTGATGTTGCAATTTCTCAGTTCACGGGTGAAGTGCATATGTAGTTTGAAATAAAATAAAATAAATACTTTTACAAATTCCAATACAAAGTTACCAATCTCAATATAAATAAATATTCAAGTGGCTGTATTTTTGAACTATAAAGAAATATTTTTTAATATATGAATTGCTATATTTTCTATATTTTTAATTCATTACGAAGTTTGTTCGTAAAGACACGAATCACCTATAAACTTGTTAAAAGTATAAATAAATCACATTCACTAATAAAAAGTTTAATAAAAAAATAGTTATCAATTATAACTCTTTAATTCTAAGTAATTTTAAAATAAAAATTCAAATTTTAATTTATTATTTAAAATTATTCACCTTTATTGGTCATAAGAAAATATTTTTTATTATTACATGAAGAAGGAAAGTTGGTATTATTTCCTTATTATTATTATAAAAGATAGATAATAAGAATAATAGAAAGGTTACGTCAGTGCGTAACAGATACCACAACACAAAACGAGGAAGGCGCGTAGACAACCTTTGGCTTATTTCGTAAGGAACAAATGCCACGTCGGACATGTGTGAACGCTACGTGGGATCTTTGACTTCAACTCTCTCTTTTTCTTAAGTGTCCTTCACGCGCCACCACCGTTATCCCTCCCTCTCTCTTCTCTTTTCCTTTCACTGTGCCTTCATTTCCACCACTCTTTGCCCTTCTACAACACTCTTTCATTTCCCTCTTTGCCCTTTTATTCATCGTTTCATTCAATTCGTTTCAGTTCTCAGCATTCGCTTTTTGAACTCTATGTGTCAGACTATTGCTTTGTAATGGCCAAGACCACAAAATACATTCCCAACTCACAATTAGGTTTGATTCCCCTTCTTCAACTTCACAAGCGTGTTTCAATTTCAGTTCTTGTTTCTCATTTTCATCATGATCAAGCTTGTGCATCTTTTCAATTTACATTTTCTTAGTTTCATCTTTTCTGCATGCATGCATGCACACCCCTGATTGTGTTATTTTTCATTCTGTATGCAACATGCATGTGTACTGTTGTTTCACTATTCCTGATCAAATGGGTGCCATTTTTTCTTTCAATCACCGTGTTGCTATGCTTTGCTTGGATTGGATCACTGATAACAATTGGGAAGTTTATAGTTTGTAGTTTGTAATTTGTAATTTGATGTGAGCTATAGTTATTCAAGACATCGACGAATGTGCTAATTGAATAAAATTCATCCATTCTCTGTGCAGTATCGTGTAATTATTTAAGCTTTAGTTCTGCTGTTGCCTTCACTGAGTATGCGTATAAATTTATCATTCAAATAGAGTGATGCATTTGTGTTCAAGTTTGATTTTTTTTCCCCTTCTTATAAAATACCCTTTGAATGTTTCCTGGTATCTGATAGAGCTTGAAGAGATATTGCAAGAAGCAGCACATCGTTGGCTTCGACCTGTTGAAATATGTGAGATACTTCGCAACTATAAGAAGTTTAAGTTAACACCAGATCCACCTGTTAGGCCTCCTGGTATTTCCTATTTTTCCTGAACTTCACATCCTTCTTGATTTTGATATTTGCTAGACAAAAAGGGGAGGGAATTCGTTTTACCAGGTTAGGTGCTTACATCATCGATTTGGAAAGTACCATGCCTTAGAGGCTTGGAGAGTGATTGATAGGGTAACATGCTGTAAAATTTGGAATTTTCTTGTTCTGTTTTTTCATTGAGCTCCATGTAGGATGGAGAGACTAATCAGTAGTAGTGATAATTGAACTTAGTTATGATATCTCAGGCTCTTTGTATATGCCTTTGACAACATTAAATATGCCTGCTATAAGGATAGAGTGCTAATTTTGGCATTAAGCTGTCATTTATTTATTTATTTATTTTTTTCCAGCTGGATCACTATTCTTGTTCAATCGAAAAGCACTTCGTTATTTTCGCAAGGATGGTCACAGGTGGAGGAAGAAAAAAGATGGGAAGACCGTAAGAGAAGCTCATGAAAAGTTGAAGGTGTGCTGTTCATTTTGTTAGTTGTAAGTTTCACTTTTTAGAATTGTTATGTTAATTGAACCTCTTGCATGGATCAAATTTTTGTGTTGGAAATTTGGAATAGCCTCATGTAAATTAATCCACTATAGATTCTTATTGTTTAACATACAAGACCTTGACAATGTGGTCAGGTCATTAACATATGACAAGATAGTAAGCTTGATATCTAAGCAGGATGTTTTTCTTAAAGTATTCAATTATCAAACATTAATTTCAATCCATGAATTTATAATTTCACAAATTTTACTGTAAGGTAAAATTAATGGAATAACATAAATTTGTGGCAACATCCCCTTTTTTTCAGGTCCACATATATATTTGTTGGGACCATTCAATTGTTTTCTTATTTGTACATATTAATAGTGGTTGAAGAATCTCCAAGGATTATGCCAAAGCTAACTAACTTTATTCCTTTAAATCTATTAGTCGAAAGGCACTTGGTTCTTTTTCATTGGCATGTTTCGTTCAAATTCCATCGTGGTTAATATAAGTCTACAATAGATAATAATCTCGGAAAAGTTTCATAAAAGAGATAAAATAAATAACAACCAATAGAAGTGTTTCGGAATGTTTTATTTTCTTATATTTTGGCAATTGTATCAAATAAACATATATATTAAAATAAAGTGATGTCATTTCCCCTTTTATTTTATTTTGGACCCATGAATTGCCTAATTATTTAGCTATATTTTAAAATGTAGGTTGGTAGTGTGGATGTCTTGCATTGTTACTATGCCCATGCAGAGGATAATGAAAACTTCCAACGGAGAAGTTTTTGGATGCTTGACGAGTGAGTTTCTGTCATAAGAAGCGGACCCTTATTTTAATGGAATTATTTTTTGAGAATTTAGGTGTGCTTAAAATCATGGGCTATTTCACTAGTTATGATCCTTTCACAGTCTTGGCATTGACAAAAAAAATTCTTACAATTTGAAAATTGTATTGGTTTGCAGGCAGTTAGAGCACGTTGTCCTTGTTCATTATCGTGAAATTAAAGAGGTATACATGTGTTCTTCTCTTTTTTGCACTTTTTATTTTGTATCATATAAAACTATCCAGACATGATGCTGCTGTGTTGTGATCCGTTGCATTCTTAATCACCTCAAGCCTTCACCCTTCAAGTTCTAAAGCTAGATTACCTAGTCCCGGAACTCCTTAAAGTCTTAAAACACAATGAAAAACTCATCAAGAGTTTCAAACGATGAAACTAATAAGGGTAAACCTAATCCTAAATGAACAAAATAGATGCAAACCGCATTATTAGTATGAAAATACAATGTATGAAATCAATTGTAACCAGAATCCAGTTTATTCTTGTTAGTTTAAGCTCAACTATGTTGATTTTTCTTTCTTCCAAGCTTATTTTTAACAATAAGCTGCTTTTGTGAGCTGTGACCAATCAAAAAGTCTGACTACTGATTGACCTGTTAATAGACCTTTCTGATATTGTTTTGATTCTCTGAGTTTGCAATGTTTTTGTTTTTGTTCATGTTTATGTAGTTTGTATGATTTACACTTTGCAGGGCTGCAATTCTGGCATCTCACATTTTCCAATAGTTCCAGTAACCCTGGTTGCTAGCTCTCAAAATAGTTTAGTGCTTTCCTCTACCAAAATAAACGTACCAGTATCTGTAGTTCAAACACCTTTCACATCAAGTGCAAATAAAGTTGTTCAGAATGGACACTCTTCAGAGTATGAGGATGTCAATTCAAAAGATGGTCCTCAAGCCTCCTCTCATGCTCAGCCTATCAGCAATTCCATAATTCACAGTGCACCTTCGTTTACACATGAAGTTGCTGGTAAGTTGTACAATACTGTGGACGTATGATTCATTCAAACTATGAAATAAATTAGGAGTAAGTTTATTATGTCAGTTGTGAATTAATTTCAATGCAAGTGTATCCCTATTGCCATTATTTTTATCTTTTATGGCAAAATAATGATGATTTTAAAATTTATTGTTGTGTTACTGATCTTTCATAATGCATTTTTTCAGAGTTACTTGCATTATTATATTTGAGGGATTACCTGTTAACTTATCTTTTTAATGTAAATTTACCTATAAAAGTGTTGATTTATTTTAATTCATCTTGGAATGCAATTATTATTTTATTTTGTATAGTTATTAGTCAGATGAGATTTTAGTGACAGACAATATCTATTGTCCTGGTACTCCTTCACTCTTATGCCTTTAACTGTATTTGTTTATTTTGGCTCATTGGGCTACTATGGTTGACCATATGGTAAGTTTATTGAATTTTTAACATGTGATTAATGCTGTTTTATTTTTATGATTTAGGTTTTTCCGAGTTGTTCAGGAACCCCTTGAATTCAACATGGTCATCTACTTTCCCTAGCTATTCTCCTGGTACAGTCTTGTCTCCCTGGACGATTCAGAATTCTAGCAGAAACACAATTTATATGCTTGATGAAAGACATCATACTGAAGGATCTGTTGAGGGCTCAGAAGCTGACTTCACTGTTCATAAGCTAAACAATGCTAAGTTAGATGCTGCTAACAGAATGCAAGATGGTGTAATTTTCAGAGATAGGCTCGTCACTGACATGTACATCCAACCGGTTGAAGAAAATTTACTTACTGTTGATCAGGTGTAGTAATTTAGTTATCAATGCATTTATAGCTCCTGAGTTTGAAACAGTAAATCTAAACATTCCAAGTGATCATTAGCTTTGTCAATGCATCTGAAATTCATGTTAACAACTTAATGTATTTTAAAATCTCTTGGTCTGTGTTGTGCCTGACTTTCATGCTTGATAATGACTATCCGATATCCTGGAGGCTTGTGGATGTTCTGTATGCAATCTTGTTCCTGTGGTTTTTTTATATAGTTTAATTTCTTGCTTCTTCCCCAATGTAACCTTTTTGAAAACAATTTAATTATGTTGTGACAGGTGCAAAAGGAGGATGATCCGGATACATTCCGTGCTCAATTATATGATCATAATGATCATCCAATTGTTGCAACTACTAATAAAGCGCTAGTTGAACAGAAACTTGAAGTTGGTTGTTCAGACAAAGATGAATCAAAACAGGTTGAATATGGGGAAATGAAGAAACTTGATAGTTTTGGAAGGTGGATGGATAAGGAGATTGGAGGAGACTGTGAAAATTCCTTGATGGCTTCAGATTCTGGTAATTATTGGAGTACACTTGGTGCTGATAATGAGGATAAGGAGGTATCTAGTTTACGAGACATACAGTTGGACATGGATTCATTAGGCCCTTCTCTTTCCCAAGAACAACTATTTACTATCCATGACTTTTCTCCAGATTGGGCATATACTGGGGTTAGAACAAAGGTGTGTGCCTCTTCATGCACATGCTTAAAATTTTATGTAATTGTATATTCATAAATTCGCCATATAAAATCTGGTTTTTATTTATTTCTTCCTTCCTTCTGTGAAAAGGTTTTAATAGTTGGCACATTTCTCGGAAGTAAAAAGCTCTCTAGTGAAACCAAATGGGGATGTATGTTTGGTGAAATTGAGGTTTCTGCTGAAGCTTTAGCAGATAATGTGATACGGTGTCAGACTCCTTTGCACTCACCTGGTCGTGTACCATTCTATGTGACCTGCAGTAATAGGTTAGCTTGCAGTGAGATCAGGGAATTTCAATTTGATGAACATCCAACCAAATTTTTAGGTCCTTTGGGTATTAAAATCTCACCAGAAGTTGAGCTCCAACTTCAACTGCGACTTCTTAAACTAGTAGACTTGGGACCTGACAATAAGTGGTTGAAGTGCTCTCTTTCTGGTTGTGAAAAATGTAAACTCAAGGCAATAATGTATTCCACGAGAGATGGTAGTGGAGTATTTAAAGAAACTTTCCAGATTGATGGAATTGATCATATAAAACCTAGAGATGTACTATTTCAGAGATTAATGAGAGACAAGCTTTATGAGTGGTTGATATACAAGGTTCATGAAGGAGGAAAAGGATCACATGTGTTGGATGATGAGGGCCAAGGAGTAATACATTTGGCAGCTGCACTTGGTTATGTTTGGGCTATGGCCCCATTAGTTGCAGCTGGTATCAGTCCGAACTTCAGAGACAATCGTGGAAGAACAGGACTTCATTGGGCATCGTATTTTGGGAGGTCAGAACCTATTCATGTTGCGAACTTTCCATGCTTGTGTCTGATATTATCAGGGCACTATCTTCAACCAAAATTCATATTGTAATACCTGTATCATTCTGCTTGATTTTCTCACTGGAGGATAAATTTATATTCTCTCTTAATCTCTTAGACATTGTATGAATTTTGTTTCTCAAAACCTGAATTTTTTTCATCCATACTGGAAATTTCTATGCCTAGTTTCTTCTTGTTGGGGATGATTCTCATTACATATTGTCTTTGTGCCTTCTTTATGTTCTCTCTCATTATCAGCACACAATTCTATGGGCTATACAGTGATTTATATAACTTGTGAATCAATCTTACTCTTTTATGTTTTCTTCTCTCCAGAGAAGAAACTGTTATTGCTCTTGTCAAATTAGGCGCAGCCCCAGGTGCTGTTGAGGATCCAACGTCAGCACTTCCTCCAGGTCTAACAGCTGCTGATTTAGCTTCAAGTAGGGGACATAAAGGCATTGCTGGGTATTTGGCCGAGGCAGATCTGACTAATCAACTATCTGTACTGACTATCAAGAAAAATGAGACTGGTAACATTGCCACAACCATAGCAGCTGACAGTGCTTTTCATTCTGCTGAAGATGACTCATCTAATTTGACAATGGATGAGCAACACTATCTCAAAGAGTCCCTTGCTGTGTTTCGAAAATCAGCTCATGCAGCTGCTTCAATCCTAGCAGCCTTTAGAGCAAGGTCATTCTGTCAGAGACAATTAGCCAAAAGTAGAAGTGACATTTCAGACTCAGTACTTGACATAGTTGCCGATTCTTTGAGCAAGGTACAGAAGATAGGTCACTTTGAGGATTATTTACATTTTGCAGCTTTAAAAATTCAGAAGAGATATCGTGGATGGAAAGGAAGAAAGGACTTCTTGAAGGTAGCCAACCGCATTGTAAAAATCCAGGTACTTGTTACAGTGTATTCTACTACCATCATACCTTGATCATCCCGTCCTTCTAGATCATTTTCAAGACAAGTATTACAATCTGCTTCTCATGTTTCACCCTAAAATTGATTGATGCTTATACTCTTTACCATTTACTGGGCTAATGCAGTATGCACTTTCACTGTATATGCATCCTTTGTGTCAATATGCCAGCTTTTAATTATTTTTGGTTTTAAAAAAATTATTTTATATTTGTGATGAAAGTATTACATCTTGATTTAACAATATTCTTCTATATAGGCTCATATTAGAGGACACCAAGTTCGTAAGCAATACAAAAAAGTTGTGTGGTCTGTTAGTATTGTGGAAAAGGCGATTCTTCGTTGGAGACGGAAAGGAGCTGGTCTGCGAGGATTCCAGGGAGGGCAGCCAGTTGAAGTTGATGAGTATGACTTTCTTAGCGTTGGGAGGAGACAGAAATCAGATGATGTGAAGAAAGCTCTCGATAGAGTCAAGTCCATGGTTCGTAACGCAGAGGCAAGGGATCAGTATATGAGGCTCATCATGAAATATCAAAAGTTGAAGGTAGTCACTATTTGTTTCCTTTTGCTGGACCATTTTTGTATGCCAGTCTGGTGCAGGTGGCTTTTGAACCTTTTCAGTCCTATGAAGTAGTGAATGGTTCATCTAGTTTTGGTGAATTGATTCAAAAAGATATAATCAGCTCTTGTTGATTGAAAACAAATTTCTGATTGTCTATTTTCTTTTGCTGCTTGTTTTGGCATGAATAGATTGATGATAGTGGAAGCAGTCAAGCACAGCACGTGGATTAGATTCTGAAGGAAGCAGAGAGCACTACTGAGCACTTACTGTTTATAATAAAAACTACAGGTATACTTTTATGTAAATAACATCTAACAAAGTTTATAGTTTATATGGAAGTTCAGATAATTTGAAAGGTGGAAGAAAATCAGAAAAAGGAAGGGGGGTATGTATATTAGTCGATATTACATTGTATAGACTTGTAGAATATGCGGATGTTCGCAATAATATTACTTTTTATTTATATTTTGTTTGTTGTAGAAAATGTTTGTTTGATTTATACAAATTATGGTTGGTTCTTCATTTATTTAACTCATGTCTTGCCCCACTAAATCTTTAGGTTGTTCGTATCAATGAGCCCAAAAGGAAAAAACATTTCTGTATGTAGAGAGTTGAACAGACATTCGGTACCCGTAAATGAAAATCCAAACATACTATTAATTGATTCTAAATTAGCAGTGACTCTGAATTCACATCACAGCCGATTGAATTAACCCATGAAACTTTCCCTTTCATCCGAAGTTGTCCCAACTTTCACCTTTTTCACTCTACATTTAGTTTAATTTAATTCATTTAACAAATATTCTTGAAAATTTATAAAAAGATTAATAAAAATTTAATTATGAAAAAATTAGTGAGATTAATTTTGATCTGTTAGGCATGGATAAAAATATTAATTAGAGAATCCATTGAATTTTAAAACTAAATAGATAAATTTTGATATACTTTTTAAGTTTTTGTAATTAAGAAATTCGATGAATTTCTTTTATATAAATAAGATGCATAACCTGTATTGTGGTCACCCGTATGTGCGTAACACCAAATAAGATAGAGACAATTCATTGGTTATTAGATGATAAAATTTGCACAAGAGAAAAAATAAGAACTAGGTGCACACTATTACTATTACAAGCCGAAAAGCACAACTGTACAAAATTCAAGATGACAACCTGGAACGTGTCAACTGAAAACTTGAACAATATACAAATCAAATAATAGGTTAATTCGCTCCCGAGGTGATGGAGATAGTAAAGGAGAAAACTTCCATTAATAATATGTTTCATAATTTGCATATTATTGAGTAAGTATTCTCCTAACACAAATGGGATATGCGTGCATTTTCTCTTTGGAGAATTTATGCTTCTCTCTCTTGTGTGTGTGAAGAGTGTATGTACAGTTAGTTTATTTAGCCTTGAGAATTATTGCCGGCAAAATCGCGGAAACGAGCAGGCTCGTCATTAAGACGAGAAAGACGTCGTTCGGGTTGAGACAACCTTTTACGGAATCCAACTGTACCCGTATTTACAACGCCTTTGTCCTGTAATCAACAAAACGAATGGCACATAAGGAAAAGGGTTCGTTGTTAAATGGTAAGTAGTGACTAGACCCTACCAAAAACATAAAGTTATGTATGTAGACATGCCTTAGTCTTTGATGACTGTGGAGCAGGATGGGTATTTCGTGTCCCAACTAGAGTTCTCACCGCGTCATCCAATTCTGCAACCTTCCTCAAGAGATTGGTCTTGTCCATCTGCAAGAAACCATTACAATAAGATTTTGAATTATTTGGGAAACTCAAATCACAATATGTCTTCTGACATACCTTCAACATTTCATTTTGTGCACAAAGCAACTGATCTCGTTCTTGCAGTTGCTGCATTGCTATCTTAGTGGCAAGTATATCTGCCTCTTTGGTTTTCAGTTCCGATACGCAACTGAGTCACAAATTATTAGTGAGAAATGGAATTATGAAATGAAAGTTTTGAACCTTTTACAGTTTTGAATAATCAAAAAATACTTTAATTACGATAAAAAAAACTCCTTAATCATGAGCTATTCCAAATTGAAAACAAGTAACTGCAACGTATAATCACACACGGAAAGCAGATTAGTAAGACATGGTTTCTGAGGTATTCTAACCTCTCTCTTTCTTCAATGAGATCATTTATCTGCAGTCTTAGATCGAGGTTCTCTTTTTCCTAATAGAAAGAGATGGTAATTAAGACAAGCACATAACAAAATTTAATATACACCATGATTTTGGCTCAAGTACCTTTGCAAAGAACTCTTCTCTATGATGCTGAGCCTCCTCCACTAATTTGACAATTTGGTTTTCGTCTATCAAATTCTAGAACATACCAGATGCAAAAACGCAAGGCAATGAGAAATCACATCCATCAATTCCCACAATTATAAATGAATCTGAAACTTACTGCATAATCGGTAATGTCCAATTTTACACCAAGAAGGTCCCGAATGACATCATGAGTCATGTTTTCAGTAGCGGCCAGCCTTGTTTGTAGCATTAATACCTGATCGAATATAAAAAAAAAACTTAGACCACTATGCATTGAGTAATAATTGTTCTATTTTTTCGTACCACTGTTACAAATCTATATGAAGTAGTTTGTTATTCCTATGCCTTAAATTCTATACCTGGCCTGCAGCTTAGTTATTACTGTTACAAAATTTGCTTTTAGAAAGAAAAAAACATGGTAATCCGTGAACCAAATAATAAACATTGTCAAATCACTGGGTAAGTCGTGTAAAAGTTAAGGCATGGAAGAAAAGAAATTCAACAAAAAACCAAAGGTGATATTGGTTTCGATTGAGATGAATTATGAATGACAATTAAACAGCATTCTAGACATAGATTCTTGAGGCCATCATTTTCATTTTTTGTTTCTTTCTTCTCATGCATTGTCTAAAACCTTATAGCTATAATATGAAAATGATATCAATGTGTACTCTCCAATCGTCTAAAATGGTAAAGACCTCCTTTTGCCTGCCAGCTGCAAGTGCTTCTAGTTCTCCCACACGGGACCTTGCCACCGATAGTTCTAGATCTTTCTCCTGATTCATCTGCTGAACAAGATTTGAAATGCATCTGAACGGTGAGCTCGAACCCCTTGTTCTTACTGAGCTTTTCTCATTTTTCTCTTGTGCTGGTGCCACTGACGTTGAATTTGACATTTCTGTCTTCACTTCAAGGAACTTTGACTCCAGGCACTTGTACTAACCAAGAAGGATAAAATAAGCAAAAGAGATTGGAATGTAAGAATAACAGATGATACAAAGTTTCTGGTATTCAAATAAGAATATCGTTTACCAAACTTGCTTTTCAACACAATGTGGGCCACAAAATTGGCTGATAAAACATAAACTTATATTTTTGTACCTTCTGTTGGTACTGCATTGCTTGGGCTTCGGCATGCAACACAATTTCGGATATATACTCTTTGCACTTTTTAATCTTCCAAAAAATATACAAAATATCAGAATTCTGGACAAAAATAGTATGATGTACAATACAGTTAAATTGTCTTGTAATGAATATCTCGGGAGTCTGGGATAAATACCTCTTTATCTTGTTCTGCATTTTCCTTTTCAAGAAACCTTATCCGACTTAATGCTTCGTGAAGTTCCAGTACTCTACCATGTTGCCTGCATCGGGGTTTTAAAAAGACGGACAGTGAAGAAATTAAATCAGAAACCGAAAATAATTTGGACCAACTTTTCATGTAAAAATTATTTTACACTATAATCTGATCTTGTATCTTCTCTTCATCGACTAATCAGGTTATGAGAGTGAACTTTTTTCAATCATGTGCCACAAATTGATTAGACTATACTATGAAAAAAATTTACCTACAGTTGATCAACATTAAACTATAACACATATCAAGGAAGGAACAGCAGCTCTAACCTAGATATCTGCTCATCAGTCTGAACGTTTGTGCTTTCTGAAGCAGCATTCTCGGGAAATCTGTCAACTAACAATAATCTCTCTTTCAAAGCTTGGAGTTCCATTCTTAATGAATCACTAATTGAACGATGTCTTCCCACCTCCTCATCCATTTCATGTACCTATGACCAATCCATTCTTGTCAAAAAGAAGCTAATGTGTAAAAGACCAGTTCAGTTATCCTATTGAGCATTAATAATATTACTGAAAAAGGTAGTGGGATTAAACGTTAATAATATTACTGAGCTTCATCACTTTGAATTACTTATCAAAAACTTTTCCGTAAACTTTTCCGTAACTAACCTTTTTCTCTAAAACATTTATGGTAGACTCAAGCTCCTCAACAGAATGCTCCAGAATCTTGACTTCCTCTTCCTTTTGCTCAGCAAACAGCTTACTAGACTCTGACTCCTACAAATGATATTTCAGTTCCACCAAAGGTGGTTTCACCAATAAGAATTATTTGAAAGTAACAGAATAATCAGCACATAGATACCTGACGTGCTTCCATGGCAATGGCTTCCTTTTCGTCAGCCAAGGAATAAGCCAGCTCAAGCTTAACAGTCAAGACACCAACTTCTTCATGGAGTTGGTCTCTCTCTATTATCACCTGGTTTAGTTCATCCTCAATGCTTTCAAACAAGGAAAGTGATTGGTTTTCCAGTGAAGCTGTCAGATTAGTAATTTCTTTTTCCAAACCTCTAATCACCTCTCTATGTTCATCCAATTTGCCTTCAGCTTCAGTTTTGTTGGCATATAAATCTTTCAGAAGCTCCCTTAACTCCACATTTTGTTTGGAAAGATTCTCAATTGATTCTTTAGCAAGTTTAAGCTCATATTTTGATGTAGTTAAGGCCTTCTCGGTATTAGCAAGAGAACCTTCAAGTTTTCTGTTTTGAACCAGTACATCATCAAGCTGACTTGTTTTAATCTCCAGCTCATACCGAACTTGGCTAAGAGAATATATTAACTTTTCAGTCTGATCCTTAATGTCCTTGCTGTTAGAAGCTGATTCCTGCAATAGCCTAAAGTCAAAAAGTAAGCCCTCTAATAACACTTGCTTCCTCTCCAACTCCTTTCTAAGAGCCATATTTTCATATAATATGTTGACATTGGGCAAGTCTGGCTGCTCATGCACCTTCTGGATTAACACACATTGATCTGTTTTCACTGCACCTTTACTACCTGTAGTAATTACAGGTTCTGCAATACTAGAGCAAGTTTTTAGCAAATTATGCAATTCCCCTTGTCTTGATGATTGCAAATCATGGTTTATACTAGCGCAGGCAAATTTACTGAAAAGCTCTGTTACACAGCAATTGTACAGAACAAAAGATACAAATCCACCATCCACCATCTGAGAGCAAATATCTTCTACAAATGATCTCATATTATTCATAGAATATAGCATCTCCTTCCCAGTGAGAAGAATATCAGAATACATTGTCAAAAATTTCTTCTCCATATCAGTTTGCATTTGCAGGAAATGCTCTTCTAGCATAGAAACCGAATTTGCCATCTCTATCAAACTGCAATGGACGCTGTCCTTTAGTAATTGATTCTCTTCTTCTTTATGACAAATTGAAGATTTAAGTTTTTCAATCTCTTCTTCTAAGCTAGCTCTCTCTAGTAACAAGTTTTCACCACACTGCTTCCACATAGCAGTCAACTGTTTAGAATCTTCATATGCTTCCGTCAATGCATGCAGTGCAAGATCAGCTTCCTTCACTGTTGCATGAGCTTCCATAAATTTGGTTAAGAAACCATCATCAGGCCTGATCTCCCTATAACCCAATATCTGAGCAGAGGTAGAGAATTAAGAGAACATAAGAGACGGACCTATATTCTTGTACTTTGTCAAGCAAGCAGTAAATTTAATACTTGGTGCATTTATTTCATATTTAGGCCACTAAATGGAAAGCTACATACCTCTCTGTCATTCTCACAAACTGCTTCGTCTTTCTGCAAGCTCAACTGGAAAAATGGATCCTCCCTTTTCAGTTCTGTCATTCATCATTACATGATTTAGTCTTCTGCAGTACTTTTCAGATGATTAAATACAAATAGATGTGACATTTAAAAAACTGTATATTTATGAAAGGAAAAATGGAAGTAGTGAAATGATACCTTTTGAGTATGAAAAGGATCCATCATCCAATTCTTGAAGCAATGCAGACAAACAAAGATAGAGTCTTTGAAAACCATCATATGAGGCATTTAATTCTTTACTCAGACAAGACACTACTGCTTCATTGAGAATTCGCCTTTCCACAAGCTTTCCTGTATTTGATGATTCGCAGTCATCAGATTGAATTACAGCGTACCTTTCAGATTTTAGGTCCACCATTTGTTCAGAAGCAAAGTTTTCAATTTCATTTGATAAATCAGAGAGTGACGAACTATCAGTGCTCAATTTATCAGCATTTACAAGATCTTCATCCACATCAACTAATTGTAAGCTAGACGCATCTGCTTCTGTGCTAATAAAATCCCCTATGAAATTCAATCTTCTATTCACTTCAAGAAGTAGCTCTTTTATCTGATGCAGTTTGTGATGTTGTTGGTTCACAAACTCCTGACATTTGTTTGCATTTGATGTTGAGAAATCTACTGTGTAACCCTCAGAACTTCTGTGATACATCCTTAAATCACTTATTTCTTTCCTCATGATCCGAGTTTCCTTGACAATGTCCTGAATCAAGTCCCTGTAAGCTGAAGTAAGGCCTGAAACACCAGTGTGGAAAGCTTCTGTCTGCATTTCTGTATCAACAAAAGATGCTTTTACAGCATTCTCCATCTCCAGTACCTCAAGTTTAGTCAACTCAACTTGAGCCTTAAGATCATTCAGTATCAAATTATTTTGGACATCTTGATTCTCAGAAAGAGTACAATTTCCAAGTTTGCCTTGGACATCAAGTTCAGGAATGGAAACATCTTGAACATCATCATTCACGTGAGCTACATTATAACAATCAGAGAGCCATTTTGCTACAAGGAATGCAGCATCGGCTTGTTTAGTTGCTCTACAAAGCTGATTGTTTTTATGATTTATTTCATTTTCTAGCATCCTTATCATATTGGTCTTCTCATTTAACAACAATTGTAACTCAATTGCCTCCTCAGTGCCTTCATTCTTGTCTATCTGTTGAAATGCATTTAAGGTTACCATTGCTTCCCTTAAGGAACTTAATTTCACCTCCATGTCCAATACCATCTTCTGTGCATCCTCCAAGCTACTTTGTAGCTGCAGAATTGCCTCCTCCTTCTCAATATACTTTTTGAGAGCCGTGTCAACTTGCTCACTAATCCAAGCATTGACCTGGGGAAATGAACAAGAAATGCTTTTTACCTGACCACAGGCCTCTTTGAGAGATCTTGAGCCTTCTAGAAGGAAGGTTGTCAGCTCCAACATAGCTTTTTCCCAGTCCAAACTCCGTGACTTTATTTCCTCTTCTTTTTCTGCAATCATATTTCTTAACTCTGCATTTTCTTGAGCAGTGGTGCATAACCTCTCTTCAAACTCTGACTGAAGATGGGCAACCTCTTCCTGTAACTGAAGAATTGTATTGGTTGTCTCCATTTCAACCTCTTGACAGATTGTTTCGGTCTGCCGTTTTTGAGATAACTGTAATGTCCATTCCTCTTGATATCTGTCATTAAGTAACCTCGCTTCTTCAAGATCCTTGCTCATTTTTTCTAATTTTGCCTTTAACCCGTCATTGTTGTTATGTTCAGTATCTTTAGCAAGCATTACTACTGAGGCTCCCAATGGTTTTGCTTCTATTTTATTTGCTAAAGCATCGTTAGCTTCCCATCTCGAGGACGGAACTTCATCTCCAGAATCACTTCTTCCAGATATTGTCTCAACCTGTAAAATTTAACTTAGTATGATGAACTTAATTATAAAAAAAGAAAACACACATGAAACTCGGTTCCCAAAAAATATGAGCATATGTGAAACTATTAACCATTAAATATTTCTCATATAAAGATTTAGAAACGTCCCTTGCCACGGGAATTTTGGTTAATAGTTAATGATTTCCTTAAGATATAAGGATATTAGCTCAACATGAGAAAAATTGCTTGGGAGATGAATATATCTTCTTATATTTGCTACATTTCTGAGAAATTTTGTTTTCTTTGCTTCTTAACATTTTTTCATGTGATGAAATTGTTATAGATTTTGGTCATATTGAATATCCACCTATGCAGTAGACACAATGTCAGATAAAAACTACCACAATATGCACACAAATGCATTTATGTTAAAATCACTTTCATAAGCAAAAGAGACTAAAATCCTGTAAAGTTAAAAACGCATTGTATTTTATTCTTTTCTCACCAATGAACATTTATCTGTCTTTAGAATTTCATCAGGATGCTCAAAAGAAGAGTTTAGAAACTGCAAGAATAGAAAGAGTTAAACATGATAGAACAGAGGTTCAGCAATGTCTTCACAGGCATTTCCAGTATTTCTTAAGATGTGCTCATATAGACTTAACTTGATCGTAGTTCAAATATTTTCCCAGCTCCGCTTGTAAATTACCCACTTCTCTGCAACATAAACAATGAATAAGGAAGAAATTTGTTAGTGGTCTACCAGCTAATAGTTTTTAGAATTGCAATGCAATAATAGTATCACCAATACAGACTATTTGCAATTATGCTATGGAGAGAAAATGAAGAAACAAATCATTTTTTATAAACCTAGACAACATGTCTCATGTTCTCCACAATAAATGCATTGTTCATTTGTTCTAAGTCGCAAAATGTCAAACAATAAAAACTTGTAAACTAAATACAGCTTCAATAAATTAGTATTGAAGTTATAGCTTAGCATACAAGGAGACCCCAGAGATGAAATATGAAATGATGAATGAACTTATTGAGGTATTTGCTGATTATGAGCCCCATATAAAATGGAATACCAAGTTTCTCATTAACAATGATGGTGCTAATGATGACATATTTAAGGCAATTGTCTACCTAAGCAATTTAGAATTCATATTCTGGCACTCTTCTAGCTCTTGTGCAGTATCAGTATCCTGAAATATCAAAGACCACACAAAGTGAAAACAGAAAATCTCAGATAGTACTATTAATAGGGCATAAGTAATAAAAGAAGTAAACCTGATTCACATTTTTCATGGAGAATGTAAATTTTCCCTGGAGATTAACAAGGAGCTGAACATTAAAGAAAAATACCAAATATCAGAAATCCAACCCAAACGAAAGTTGATATTTATCTTTTAAGAGAGGGAGTGACAAATTATGGGACCTAACCAACCTGATCACGCAATTCAGATAGTTCAGTCAGCAATCTTTCCCGTTCTCCATGCTCATAGGACTTTTGAAATCTGGTGGTAAGAACTGATGCAAAATGAGTCACTGGCATCCAGGAAAAGATTAAAACTTAAGAATATTAACTGTCCACTCAGCTTACCCTCGAGGTTGTTGCAAAAGTCTATCATTCTCCAAAGCAAGTGTGGATAACTCTGAATTTTTATCTATTTTCACTTTAAGCAACTGAATCTCCTCCTGCAAAGCCCTGTTTTCCTCCATGAGATACTTCTCAGCTGTCAGTTTCCCATCCACCAATAACTCAAGTTGTTTGATTTTCTCCTTATAATGCGTCAGCATACTTGAAGTATGCTCAATATCCTCTTCTCTTTGTCGAATCTGCCAAAAATGATATTACTTTAAGCCCATGATATTAAAAATATTTGGGCCTATTCACATAATTCCCTGAAAAAAATTCTGTGTACAGATTTTTGGTATGGTAAAATTATTGGCCGGTTTTAAAATGTGAATATCTTTTGGGGAGCTATTTTTTTTTCTTTTTTTGTCAAAACATACTCACCAAACAATTTCTGTGGTCTATTTCAGCCTTTAAATTCTGGATTGTAGTTTCTGCCATTTTTTCTCTCCTCAGGGCACTAACCAAAGCAGCTTTCATGCATTTGATCTGCCAAGATATAACAGCTCTAACTTTCAGTGAATCTTGTAATAACTATTATGCAATAACCTTGACAATTTCACACAACCCATAATACAAAACCCTCACGATAACTGCCATCAACTAACCTCTTTTCTTGGAATGAGTAGGTTGTTATCTGTTGTTGCTCTTTCTCCTAAAGAGTCATATCCTTCTGACACTTCACTCAATGTAAACTTTTCAGAATTTGGCTCTAAATTTGATGAGGTAGGAAGAAATTTATTGTTCATCAGAAAGGACAGTTGACCCTGTTCGATTTTAGTACATGCCTCAGCTAAGTCAGCCTCAAGATGTAGTATAGTTTTGTCGAAAACCTCCCATAGTTTCAAAACATTTAATCAAATACCTTCAATTGTTGAATCTGCCACTGCAGTGCATTTACATCTCCAGAAGCATCTTCATTCACTTTTGCCTTTTAGTGTAAGGTAAAGAAAATCAATTAAATATCTCAATAAAAAAATAATAATACATACCACGCATTACGGTGTGTAATTCATACACAAATACAAATTTAAAAAAAAGGAATGTGAGAATTTAAATAGGTGAGTACATTATTTTGAATAAGCTTGGCTCGCTGCGCAAACTTCAGAGTGCTCAGTGTTTCATTAGCACAGCTGCAAGAGAAGAAACATCGACATTAATGATATAAGACAACAAAGAAACATCAAGGAGCATTCATTGTTCATTATTTGATTTTAAGCAAAAAGTTAACACAAACCAAATTGATGGGCTAACATTCGCAATGACCATTGTCTTCGAATTTCCACCTAAAGAATCCTGCATATAAAGTTTTGGAGAGTACAACCATATTACTACAGAAAATAATGTGCTGGATTGTATGAAAAATTAATGAAAAAAATAATGTCAAATCTTAGAACTTCGTGTATCTAACCTGAAGAAGAAATGTAAGCCTTGAATCTCTGTACGGAACGTGCCTGGGCTTCCCATGGGCTAAGTCCACCAAAGTCATTATGACCAAGCTAACAAAGCACTTAAGGTCAGCCATTTGAACTCAACGAATAGTTGTGGCAGTGTTTATTAAAATTGAACTGAAATATATCAACAGCAAATAAATTGATAAACAAGTCTGTGATAGTGAGTTACCCAAGTGTTGACAGTGATTTATTTATATTTGCTGCTTCTTTTAAACGTTCAGTATCTGCTCCAGAGCTTTTCTGCCTAGATGAAAGTGCAAGTCAAGCCTGGTTTTGAAAAAGAAATAGCAACATTTTAAAAAGATTCTGATAAAAATATTCTGTTACCTTTCAGAACCAGCCAAATCTACTAAATTTAGCCTAGCAAACCTAAAGTGAGTCATAGAATCTTTTTCCCATTGGCTTTCAATAATACAAGTGAAAACACTGTGAGACCGACTGCTTTCACAGTTCATATGAGTAGCAGCCACCTTCCTATTCACAGTGCCCTGTGTAATTATTAAGGCGAAGAAGATCAGATCAGACATGATCAAGCACTGTATAAAAAATTTAGGTAAATTTAATGGTGAACATATTTGAGCACAAAACCCAACCTGTAACAAAAGCCTGAGAACATCATAAACTGTGTCCACGCTATGTTCAGTAAGGTTTTCAACGTATACCCCCTTCTTTAAATCTTCTCTGAGCTACACGGAGAATATAGAGTTTTAAACTCTATTATACAAAGCATTAACAATAACATGCAAACAACAATTTTAAATCCGGCTAGATACTATAAATTGTGGATTACTTGCAGATTGGTTGATGAAGGCTCGAGAAGATCAGTTATTTGCTCATTGTATATCTCCAGAAAGGAACACTTGCAACTATATTTCAGCTTGTAATCCTTCCTGCTCTCTTCTTCCTACATCATAAATATTCCGTAAGAAAATCCAACATTTGAAACAGTAGTCTATTCAGGTGAAAACACAAGCATTGTAATATCACACCGCTTTAATCCTCTCAAACAAATAGTCAAAAACTCTTGGTGTGATCCCGCTATCATCATTAAGGTATCCTTCTGTTTCCTTAATCTCGCCCATCATGGTATATGTTTTACCACTACCCGTCTGCAGACAATCAGCCACGCACAACTTCAGCAACAATCAAAGAAATACGTAACAGCTTGTAGAAAAAAACAAGACACTAAATCCCCACAACTAGCATTTACCTGACCATAAGCAAACATACAACTGTTGTAACCAGACAAACAATTCTCCACCATGGGAACTCCAGCAACTCTGAACAGGTTTTCCTACACCAGTTCACCGAAATAATGAGTAACTAATAAGCTATGAAGCAACTATACTTTCGTTTGATTCATGTGTCCACATCAGATACATATCTATTGTCCAATATCGATACTCTTAGCCATTCCTAACATTATCTAGGAAGTATCTAAGTCTTGCAAGAAAATCTAATAAATACATGTGACATATTTAGAAACTTGTATTATATAGAAACATATAGACAATGTCCATCAATTATCTTTTCCATAGATAATCCCAAAAAAGGATGCAATAAAATTATTCCTATTTTTGGACAATACGAAGTGATCTATGATGACAGCAATTATATTTTTCATTTTTGTTTATCATATTGTTCAAGAAGTATATTCTTCATTTGGATTTGTAGAGTTTGCAACATATTTATTGTATATATACACTCACAACACTTGGTGAATTTTCACACAGATATAGACATGTATCATACACTTACTGCATCTCATACATTTTAGAATAAATGTATCTTCTTATCGGATTTATGCACTGCATCATAATAACTAATAATACTAAGCATATGAAATAAACCATTTCCAATTTGGCCCTCTGTCTTAAAAATTCTTCGCTTAAAATGTGAAACAACATACAGTTCGTATACATTATATTGTATTTTTGACAAACTGGAGACTCACCTGGGATAAGGTCTCGCATCCTATATGATCAAAGGTGAATCTGGTTTCAGGATGACCGAGCCACACCAAAGTCTGCGCGCTTTCCTGCTTCAAACACCTACCATGCCCTTGCGAAACCTTCTCCACGTTACTCAACGGTCGAATCCTAATCAGCACCTGAAAACGCAACCTCAGTCACAAAAACGACGCCAGAAAAACCAATCCAGAATTACCATACCTGCACGTTATGATCCGTCCAGAACGACGGATCGTCTTTGAGCTCAAAATGCGGAACGTGGACGCTGAATTCGGTCTCCTTGAGGAACATGCATGCACTTGCTCTTCCTCCGCCGAGAGAAACCCTGGAAGCGTTCCTAGTCGGCGTGCTCTGCGCCGAGTTAGGTTCGGAGTGCGCCTTCCCGATCCTAGCGGAGAGCCTGGGAGTGACACTCCCGAAGCGAGGGTGGCGAGCAGGTTCGAGCTCCTGACATTGAGAAGGATCCGTTATGGAGTGCAGTGGAGTTCGAGGAGGTGGAAAGGTGATAGGGTTCTGCGCTGCTTCGGATTCGTTCTCCTTCGTTTCGCTTTGAGGGTTTCTTCGAACGGTTGTTCGATTTTCCTTCCACATTTCGATCTGATTCTGATTCTGATTTGGTCAAGCTCTCTCTTACTTAGCTACCAAGCTCATTTGTTTACTTCTGCTGCCGAATGGAATAGGAGGACCCGCCTCATTTCAAATTCAAGTTTCCAAAATTGTAGCCCTGCCCCTCCAACCGTTTCTTTTTGCTAACGTCACCCGTAATCTCGTTTTAAATTTCAAACGGAAGCTCCTTGGTTGGTCCACTTACGCTGTAATTAAGTTTTCACTGGTCTATATAATATATTAACAATTTAGTAAGAAAATGCAAAATACGTTTTGTAATTAAAAAAATACAAATATGTTTACTTATAGAATTAAAAATGTTAAATACTGTTTTAGAAAAAAAAATATTAAATTATATTATTAATTTTTCAAATGAATCGGGTTTTTTCTACCGGTTCTTCTCCTTGTCGATTTTGTGATTTTCGTAAACTGATTACACGACCCATTGACCAATTACTGAATCCAAATTTCAAAGCTAAAATAAATTCGTAAGTTAAAAAATAAATAACACATGCTGATCTAAGATTTATTTGACATGAATTCAAAATTGTAAGGTTTGTTTAGTCAAGTCTTCAGTTACAATGTCAGCCTTTTTTAAGAATTGTGTATTGACACTCTTAAAAATTTATATAATGAATCACAACAAAAAAAAATTATCCAAAAAAAAATGTGGGGTTTAGTTTTCTTCTTCGTTACTTATTATTTTGAAACATATATTAAAAAAATTAAAGCAACTTAATTTTTATAATAAAAGTATTCGAAGTTATTTCCAATTACAGTCATGATCATTGATGAATACTTTAATAATAAGTCAATAAACTATCTATTTTTAACCCTTGATATCAGTAAATTAGTTTTTTCTTTGCCGTCTCCGTTGGTATATAGGTAGAAAAATAGTCAACCTTTATGTATATATATTATGTTTTACGCACAAGCTTTATATGTACGCAAATAATGAAAAATATACTTTTTTAGTACAAAGAAAATGATGCATTAATATTCTAAAGTAGAATAGCACTAATTACCCGTTAAAGGTCAATTAAACACTTTTGATATAGATTTGAAATTTTATTGTTTATATATACATAATGGCGGGATTTACATTTGAGTTTTATGTTATTACGTGTCATTATTGATTTCACCATATATAAGAAGTGGCCTACAAATCTCAAAAGCAATTATATAAAATGAGTGTGGATTTGAATTTATATTCGTGTCTTTGCAACTTTGCCATACTCAACCAAAAATTGTGGAGGGTAGAATCATAGGCAATTGTCATAAAATTTAAACCGATGTAATAAGAACGAAATTGTGTAAACAAAGGAATAGATTCGAAGTTATTCATTACAAAAGCAGATGATAAATATTATATATATATATCAATGTCATATTAGACTATTAATATACTAACTCGTTCGTAATGGAATTAGTAACTGGTGAAGTCTTAATAATTATTATAATCTCTTAATGTACATGTCCATTTTATGTTGCTAGATTGGGAACAATAAAAAGGATTCCTTGTTTGTGTTTCATTAATTTTTGTTTATTTTTTATTTGTGTGTGGTTTTTTTATATATGTAACAAACAAGATATAAAAAAAACACTTCATATTATTTTAATGTATCCACGAAACATAAATCTTATTTTAAACTTTAGTTCTTTAGTATGTAAAAATTGTTTAGATGAATATGTAAACAATGGTTTTGCCTTCAAATAAACATTCATCTGTTCATCTCTCTTTCACTCGCTGAATGTACATATCCTCATTATCTTGTTTAAATTATTATGTAATAGGTGGAATCTCCTCAACACCATTATCATGTCTTTATCACGAAGTTCTTTATATGAATTATTACCAATGTCCTCAGAACAAAATAACTTTCCTTGATAAACGTTATTGTGAATGTCAAGAGAAACTTCGACAAAGGAAGTTGTTTCTTGGTATGTTTTATGAAACCTTACTCATGCTAATTCAGTACGAGGTCTTGGGAAAACGAAAGATTATAAATTATTAACATGTAAATTATTTAACATGAGTATCTTAGGAGAAAATTATCCACATAAATTGTTAAGTTTTAAGGATCAATTAAAATAAAATTAAGATTCCAGGTATTTGTTTTTAAAAAATATACTTTAACGATAAATTAGAATAAAATTAAAATTTATTTAAATATCAATTTAAATTCATGACAATTATTTGTAAAAGAAATAAAATTTAACAGTGAAATATTCTTTAAACTTATTTTAGCATGTAACTTATTTATTGTTTATTATTACATCATACTACCTATAGTTCGTGTTATGGGTGATAAAGCGGACACATTTAGTGGATTAGTCCATCACAATTTATTATTTGGAGTTAGTATTTATAATATTTGAAGATAACTAAATACATTATTAATCAATTGAATATTTAGAAAATATTTACATAATTAAGATGTTTTATATATATATATATATATATATATATATATATATATATATATATATATATATCTACTGTATTTACATAATTAATTAAATTGTTATTTTTAGGAGCAAGAATAGAAAGAAGTACAGCAGAATATAGTACAGAAAAATAATAAAGCACATAAAACACCCCTTTGTACGTGGCGTTGTTAAACCAGAGGTTCAAGGGATCTAAACGAACTTTCGTTCTTTTAATAGTCCCTTCTTCGGGCCAGTAGCCCTGCGCCCTCGGGTATTCCAGCCGATATACAAAATCCGGCGTTCCCTATTATCTACTGTTCCCAGATACCACCGGCGGCAGAGCCGCGCTGGTGGCTCTGATACCAGTTGATAATAGGGAACGCCGGATTTTGTATATCGGCTGGAATACCCGAGGGCGCAGGGCTACTGGCCCGAAGAAGGGACTATTAAAAGAACGAAAGTTCGTTTAGATCCCTTGAACCTCTGGTTTAACAACGCCACGTACAAAGGGGTGTTTTATGTGCTTTATTATTTTTCTGTACTATATTCTGCTGTACTTCTTTCTATTCTTGCTCCTAAAAATAACAATTTAATTAATTAAAACATGGTAAGATTGTCTTTAGTGAGGAGCGTTGGTCAGCCGGAAAGGGCAGTGTAGGGGTGTTCCCGGTAGTAAGTCCCCAGGTGGTCCCGGTCCAAGACCTAAAACAATTAAGTCATGTCTAGGTTAATTAAAATGTTATCTAAAGGAAAAGAAAAGGAAGAAGAGCTAGGAGAATCTAGCGGAGAAAATAATAGTCACATAATTCATCACGAATTAAGAATTCCTGAAATAGAATCTCAACTTAATAGGTGGAAACTCCCCAAATTAGAGATTTCTTCTCTTTATAAAACTAAAATGATTGACATGTTTAAAGGAGAATATGTTATTAAAACCGTAGAAAAAGAAATTGATATAAAACAAAGTCAAGAATCGATTCCCCTAATATCTCGACAGCTTATTGCAGAACATATAAAAGATTATAAATATTTGCATATTGGGTCTATACAGATTGCTATAAAACCCTTGTTTAGACAGGGGATTGATACCCCTCTATTCGCAGTTCTAAGAGATAATAGGCCTAAACAATTAAATGATCAAATCTTAGCCATATTTGAAACTAACCTACATGAGGGACCAGTTTATATCAATAATTATCCAAACTATTCAGTATCTCTAAAAAGTTTTCACGAAACAAATTATAATGTCTTTTTAGACGTTAAAATGAAAGAAGAAGACTGGAATCCTAGGGCCATTCCCATCACAATAATATATCGTCTTTATTATAAAGTAATGAAGACACAACTGGCCCCCCAGGCTTTATTAATATCCCCAAGGGATGAGACTACTTTATTGCTAGTCAATCCCGAAAGAGTAAATGCCTCGGTCCCACGGGTACTAAGGCACGATGAAATAACCAGTGGGCTAAAATGGAGGCTAGAGGATATCTTGCCCCCTACTCCCCCAACTCCAAGTGAGGTGGACGCTATAACAGAATTCCGTAACGGAACGGTAGAAATAACATTTACCCCATTAAGAGAGAATTTAAGAAGGATACGCTCAATGTCTCGGTCTGAGTTTAGCTCAGCTAGACAATCACTCGACCGAAGAAGCTTTTCTATTCCTAGAGGGCTGGTCATGCAAGGACTTCGTCCTGACCACACTACACCCACTCCAGAATTTGAAACAGAAGAAACCCAGTATAATTCTGCTCAAACTCACCAATCTCCCACTAGATCTGACTTCAGTCAGTTAAATGTAATTTCTTCTTTTGAAATAGATAAAAAACTGCTCCAAAATAATTTTGCAAGTGAAGAAAATAAAAAGAAAAAAGATTGGTTCTATGAATATTTTAATACAATAGACCGATCTAAAATACGAGAAGAATATTATGAATATATGAACAATAAACAAGAAAACGTATTCTTCTTTAAATGGTTCGAATCAGAATATCTTAAGAAAATCCAAGTAATTAAAAATGGAGAAAAACTCTGGAGAACTTCTCGGGGAGAAATTTCCAGCATAATTCCCCCCTTAGAAGAAATAAAATTTCCAAATATAGAAAACAAAGAAGTAATAGCTTCACCATTTAAAATGATAACAGAAAAACGAGAAATAAATATAAAAGACATTCAAAATATTCATTCTCAATTAAATTATACAAACCAATTAATACATCAAATGGCTTTAAATGACTCAGAACAAGAAATAAAAATAGGAAATCAAAAAACCTCATCAAAATTAGAAAAATCATTGATAAAACCCTTCAAATTCTCAGAAGAAGAATTAAAAAATTTAAAAATAGGAAGAGATTCGAATTCAGCTCTAGAAGAAATTAATAAAAAACTGGATGAATTAAAAATATCAAAAATAAATACTATAAAAAATGATGAAGAGAAAATAAATAAAATTAATAAGGGAGGATTTAATCGGTCATATCCCACCAGTAGAAATTTTTATAATCGACCAACCCTCCCAGATATCCAATTCGAAGAATGGGAGTTAGAACATCCCTCTGCCTTTGATGGTAATGGCATAACAGAATGGAATATTGATGGTATGACTGACCATCAAATTTTACGAAAAACTCATGAATTAACTATGGCTGCATCGGCCTATAGGGTAAAACACTCAGAAGAACAAACCATAAAATTAATTATTGCTGGGTTCACGGGAATCCTAAAAGGATGGTGGGATAATTATCTCAGTCCCGAAAATAGACTGTATATAACCACCTATGTAAAAACCGAAGAAAATACTCAAATACCTTTAATGGTAGAAACCCTTGTAACAGCCATTATACATAATTTTATTGGAGATCCTAAAATATTTGAGGAAAGAACCTCTATCCTATTACATAACTTAAAATGTCCAACTCTGGGAGATTACAGATGGTATGTTGACAACTTTATGTCAATGGTATTAACCCGAGATGACTGCCGAGAACCTTACTGGAAAGAAAGGTTTGTGGCAGGATTACCCTTAATCTTTGCCGAACGAGTAAAAGAAAATCTACAATTAGAATATCCAGATACCGCTTTAAAAGATCTAACATACGGTAGGATAAGTGCAATGGTAAAAAATACGGGTGTTGCCCTTTGTAATTCAATGAAAATAGAAAATAGGATAAAAAGAAATCAACAAATAGGAATAAAAGAATTAGGAGATTTCTGTATTCAATATGGATACGAAAAAATAACTCCCCCATCAACTGCTAAAAGAAAGACGCTAAGAAAACAAAAAACTAATGCTAAAACTCCTTATAAAAATAAACAGACTCAAAAATGGACCCCCAAAAGAAATGTTAAACGCCCAAACTCAGATAAAACAAGCAACTCACAAACAGACAAAAGTAAAATTGTTTGTTTTAAGTGCGGACGCCTAGGACATTATAAGAGGGACTGTAGAATGAAAGAAAAGATAAATGAATTAGAAATGAGTGACGAACTAAAAGAACAAATAGCTAAAATATTATTAGAAACTTCTGATGAAGATGAAAATGATGAAGAAATTGAAGAAAACCCCGATACTTCAGATAATGAAGAGATCAACGAAATAGAATGTACAGAAGAAAATTGTGACGAAAACTGTAGTTGTCGTTACACAATAAATGTAATATCTAAAGAATTAAAAAGAACATTAGAAATGATTGATAGTATAGAAGATCCGGAAGAAAAATTCAAATGGTTAACTTTGGTTAAAAACGATCTCTTAAGGGAAGAGATGAAAACCGAAAACCTACCTTCTGAAAGATTTGAAGGATATGACTTTAATAAAATTCTAAAAAATGCAAAAGAAAAAGAAAGAAAAATAACCATAAATGATTTAAATAGGGAAATAAAGCAATTAAAACAAGAGATAAAATTATTAAAATTAGAATTTGAAAAATTTAAACAAAATATCCCCTCTAGTTCAGAAGAAAGAGAAGATCCGCTAACAGAAGACTTTATAGCTCAAGTTAAAACCAAGCAACAAAAATGGAGAGTTAAAATTGCTTTAAAAATAGGAAAATCTTTTCATAAAGATTTTTCAGCCCTAATTGATTCTGGGGCAGATCTAAACTGTATCCGAGAAGGATTAATTCCCACAACCTACTTTGAAAAAACTACTCAAAAATTATTTACAGCCAACAATTCAGGATTAAGAATTAAGTATAAGTTACCCGAAGCACAAATCTGTAATAAAGGAAAATGTTATAATAATAGTTTCATATTAACGAAAGATATTACGGAAGAAGTAATTTTAGGGACCCCCTTTCTAACCCAAATTTATCCCTTCACCGTTGATAGTAAAGGAATAATAAGTCGAGGAAACTTATTTGAATTTATAAGTCCCATAAAAAATAAAGAAATAAAAAGCCTACAAGATTCAGAAGAGGAATTTATAAGTTTATTAAGCTATAAAAATTCACAAATAAAATTATTACAAAAAGAGATAAAATACGAAAAAATTGATCAACAAATTAAATCATACAGCTCGGAAATACTTAAAATAGAAAAAGAATTTTTAAAAGAAGTATGTGCTGAAATTCCAACAGCTTTTTGGGGAAGAAATTCCTTTGAAGTCGGTCTTCCTTATGTGGAAGGATTCGAAGAAAAGAATATCCCTACAAAAGCAAAACCTGTTCAAATGAATAAAGAAATATTAGAACACTGTAAAAAAGAAATCCAGGGATTCCTAGATAAAAAACTAATTAAACCTAGTAAATCGCCTTGGAGTTGTGCAGCTTTTTATGTTAACAATGCCAACGAAAAGGAAAGAGGAGAACCTCGAATGGTAATTAATTATAAACCATTAAATAAAATATTAAGATGGATAAGGTATCCACTCCCCAATAAACAAGAATTAGTTAAAAACTTATACA
>Ga0209700_101863_pt1 | contig 43654 bp, 32 predicted proteins | sample SiratroredBW_FD_187528 | JGI IMG/M metagenome (GOLD analysis project Ga0209700, IMG submission 187528) | Root nodule microbial communities of legume samples collected from California, USA - Siratro red BW (SPAdes) (version 2) | ecosystem: Host-associated > Plants > Roots > Nodule | place: USA... | reverse complement strand
AAAAAAAAGATTTAATAAAAAAAAAAAAAACCACTCACAAATTTTAAGATTACTGCTAGAACACACATCATTGGAGAAGTTAGAGAAAACTACCAACTTCAACGAAAATTTGTAATAGAATTGAACAGGAACAATAACATAAATTACAACAAAAAAATTTGATATATCATATGTAGTTGTATTTGTCTTTGTGCTTTGATGAATTAGATCAAAACAACAAAATGGACAGTAAATGTTCAGAAATAGAGTCTGTTACCTTCAAAATGCAGAGCAAATAAACGCAGATGAATTTGATAAATTTGGATTAAAATGGTTTTGATACATAAGCCTCTTTGAAACAATATATGGAATTGCGAGTTTCTGAAGCTTTGGAACTAAAGTTTGAACAGTAAAATGTAAAGTGTGAAGATATTAATAGCAGTTTTATTCATATAATGTATTTTCTTACAAAAGAGTAAATAATATTAAATAAAGGTCAAAGTGAGAGGTTATTCAAACAATAGTAACTTTTATTTAATAAAAAAGGGAATCATCTGGGAACATATTTTCAGTTTCTTATAATAATGTATAATAGGTTGTTTTAACATTAATTGAATGAAATTAATTATATATTCTTAATTTAATTAATATAAAAAATTACAATAGAAAAAGTACAATGACGCGTAAATGTTAAATAAGAAAACGGAAAGATGAAATAGGTAATTAATTTCAAATTAAGATAATAATATTTTTTATTTGGTATCTTAAAAACTGTCAAAAACATAGGAGACTGGAGTTGTAATAAAATGAGATTGTGAAAGAGTTTCAAATCATTAAACCCTATATTCGGTATTTAGTCTTTCTAAATTAATAAAAACAATTAATATTTGTTGTCCAAATCGAGAAGGACGCAATTTTTTCCCTTAAAAAATAATCCATCTTAATGATAATAAAATTAAATTATTAGTGGATTACAGTTGTTTAGCATGTCTCAATTTCTACATTATTAATATATTTCAAAACTAAGTCTTCTTTAAAACATAAAAATATTTAATGGAAACAATAAAAATATTTATTTTTAACTTTTACTTGTAGTAAAATGCGATTTTATCATTAGTATTTTTTTTTATCTTACAGAATCTTAAATTGTTAATTATATTTATATTTTCTTCCTAAGTTAAAACTTTATATGTTAAATTTATTTTAACTTTTTTTTTTCTATTTCGTCTAATATGTTATCTAATTATTCTGGAAAAACTTATTATTTCCATTTTTTTAAAAATTGCTCCTTCCCTTAAATTAAAACTATTTATATTTTCTTCTTAAATTAAAAACATCTGAAATACATGATTTATATACTTACAGCTAAATATTTTTTTTTCTCGTTATTAGATAATACTATTTTAAAATTTATAACTATTTATTTTTGGTCCTTTCATTTATCATTCGCCAAAGAAAAGCTATTTTGTTTTATGTTTAACTAATATTTTCTTGTAGATTACAGGATTCAAATTTAATGTGTAAATAATTAATCTTCTAGATTTAAATAAAATTAAATTACCCATATTTTACTTTAACTGAAATTATTGAATTTAATTAAATTTAATCGGATTCAATTTTTTTTCTAAAGTAAATTTTATTATGATATATCTTTTAAATGATTATAAGTCTACATTTTATAAAAACTTTTTTATTACAGGATTATATGAATAAAAAGTAATTTCAAAATGTGAATCTTATAAAGATCTTATATTCAAGTAAAAATTGTTAAAAAGTTTAAAAAAATGTGATATAATGAGAATCATTAATGCCTCATACAATCTATCATATAAATAAGATGATAATTTTCTATCTTAAAAGCATTAACAATCCAATAAACATTAATGTGAGTCTTATAAAACTCTTATATTTAAGTAAAAATTGTAAAAAAAATAATAATAATGTAATATAGTAAAATTCATTAATAGTTAGAAAATAATTCTTGGACTTTGACTCAGAATTTAACCTAAAAAAAGTCTTCGAAATAAAGTTTTAACTAATAGAAATATACTTTAGGATGATATCATTAATTAGAATAAAAAAAATAAAATTTATTTGTGTTTGAATCCAATTGTTTTCTTTCAAAGAGTGTATTCATCGTAAAGAATGAGAAAACAATCAATTATTTCCTTATTTTCATTTTTATTATACATAACAAACTTATTTAAATAAAAAATTAAATATAATAAAAATTTGTTTAAATTTTCATTAAAATCAAATGATTAAATGTTTTCTTTTGTAAAAACTAAGACAATTAAATTATGATTTTAATAATCACAAGATTATATATATTATTTATAATTTCAAATTTTATATCAGATCGTGGAACAATAATAAAGATGACAAAGATTGTCAAATAAAATTGAAAAAAAGTACAGTGGTGATTTCTAATATATTATTTTTTACACCAATTATTCATCAAGTTTCTAGGTGAAAGTATTTATTTAAAAATTAATAAAATTAAAATATTTTACTTTGATAAGTGTGTTGTCAGTTTTAATCAAATTTAATATAATTAAAGTTAAAAACAAATTTCAAAATTAATTTAAAAATAAGAGTATTTTTTTATCTCATTCACGTACTTAGATTGAATTTAATCTGTTTCGATTTTAATTAAAATAAAACTAAATTAAAATATTTTAATATACATATATCATATATATATTAAAAAGAGTTGGATTTACTTTTAATATACTTTTATTTATTTTTAATATACTTTATATAATTAAAGCACTTTTGTACTTTTATTTACTTTTTAATATATATATTAAAAAGAGTAGGATTTACTTTCGTGTTACCATCTAACCACCTACTATTTAATAACGAAAATATTCTATGCATTTATTATTGTTTTTTAATCCGTGCATTTAACTCACTTATTTGTGAAGCATTTATTGTTGTATTTATGAATTGTAATTTTGTCCTGTAGTGGAAGAAGAACATGAGGTTGAGAATGAATATTTTTTTTTTTTTTACTTGTATAGAACCAATTTTATTCACGATGAAGTAAATTATTGTGCCCCAAATTTTTATTTAAGTAGAAAATGATAAAACATATAATTTATGATATAAAATAAAATTATAAGTAGTGACCTTTTGTAAACAATATTTTCCGAAAATTAATGATTATAAAAATATAAATTATAAAACGTCTTGTTTCTAATATAAATTATTATATTCTCATTTATTCATAAGATAGTAGATATAATAATAACATATAAAATTGTCAATAATATTGCCTTTTTTACAAAATAAATTATAATAATAGGTAGATTTTAATTTTTTTTAGGTAAGTTGTGCTTTTAATACTTTCAAATACAACTTTAATTCAGACAATAAATTTCTTTTATCTCATACAAATGGTGTATGCATTGATGACTTTAGATTTCTTTTCATCTTCTCTAAAGTAGTTCTGGCTAATACAGTTTTCAATTTTTCTTATTTTTTTGGCGAGGACATAATTTCTAGCACAATTTTTATTTTTTCTTATTTTTTATTTCCTTATTCTTTGTTATTTTTTATTTTATTCTTTGTTTTTATTTATGTGTTTAATCTTTATCAATTTAGATAATATAATTAATTATTTATATACTAATTGAATATATCTTGAATAATTTAAAATATTAATGTAATCAAATGTATTTAAACTATTTTTTAAGATTAATTAAATATTTAATTAATTTAATTAATTAATAAAATTATTTATAATAATCGAATATAATTTCAGAAAATTTAAGGCATTCGATGGTAATATTTATTTTGATGACATTGTTTTAAATTTTTCCAAATTATATTCTATTAACATAAGCAATTAATTAATTAATTAATTAAATATTTAATTATTTTTTAAAAAAATTAATTTCATGACTACATTAATATTTTAAATTATTCAAAATACAGTTAATTAACATATAAATAAATAAATAAATAATTACATTATCTAAATTAATAAAAAATAAAAACATAAAAAATAAATAAAGAATAAGGGAAAAAACTTAAAAGTTATGTTAAGAAACAAGGACTAAAAAAAAAGCAATGGTAAAAAACATGATTTTATAAAAAAAAAATAAATGTTGTGATATCATGTCCAAATTTAGAAGAAAAAAATATATAAATCATTCTTATTTAGAGGACTTCCTATATATGGAATTTGTTTTGGGATAGGAGTGGTTTAAGTAAAAATGACTATTGAATATTTTAATGAAAAAAGTAAAAAGTGTCTAGATAAAAAGTAATTGCTTAACTCGGGTTCATTCTTTAAAAAATAATTTCTCTTTTCCTCTTATTTCTGATTTTATCTTTCATACTTCAATTCTGTTGAGTTGGAGTGTGTTTGTAGACACTACTATCTTTGAATAGGTAAGGAGAAATTATAATTTGTGACTTGTAAAATTTTAATCTTAGTTTCATTATAATTTTAATATATGAGAAATATATGTTGAAGTGACTTGATTTTCTATGTTCAAGTTTTATTGTAGGTGTAAAATTGAGTATTGTGTTAGCTTGAATTAGTTTGAAGGTGTGCTTTGATTTTTGTATGATAATGATATTAGGAATGGAGGTTGAAAACTTATAATTGTTTAATATGCAAAATAAAGGAGATGATGATCATGATAGTTATAAATATGTTGAATTGAAATGGACTTGATGAATGGTATGTTAATTTGAGAAGTATAAAGAAAGTAGAAAATGTAGAATTTTGTATATAATGTGTTGCGATAACACTATAGAAGTGATTTTGGTTATAAGAAAGTGATATAGTAAAATTGAAAAAGAATTGAAATCTGAGAAAAACATTAGGTTCTCAGTCGTATGCAAAGGTGTCAGACGTCATATCAAATGTGTCAGACACAACGTAGAAAGATTGTTCTCGGGTTTGATCATGCTAGACACAATTTGGAAATCCAACTCTCATATTTGAGTGGCGCTAGATGACATAATCATGAGTCGGACGCACATGATGTATGATAGATTAGTTGGATGATGAATAATATATTATATAATGTTAGGATGTTATGGTTGAAATCAAGATATAGTATTTTCAGGAAAGAAAATACCTGTATCGAAATTATTAAGATGTACATTGTTATTGAAATTTGTTTAAAATGAGGTATTCCGATTCTACTAGTAGTTTAGAATCATATAAAGAAAGATTATCAAGTGGTGAGAGTCGAAAGAGATTCATATAGATGATTGAGATTTGATATAGCCAAACAAAAAAGACTACATGGATTAACGTTGTCATATAAGACGATTGATGTTAGAGTTGTGTGATACAGTTGGAAGTTATATGACTTATGCAAATCTCTGGATCTATTTCAATGCACAAGTGTTCTGAAAAAATAATCAATTATTTGTCTAATTAAATCAGTGTGTCATGAAAATATTTTTTTTTTATATTTTAAATGTTTTATATGAGAGTTATAAATGAAAAGTAATTTTGTTCCCCGTAGTAGTTTGAAAATTTTAATATATATATATATATATATTAATATTAGTAATCGTGTACTAATTCGACTAACTTTATATCTAAAATAGATTTAGAATTCGTACTTCGAAACACAATTTTTATTTTAAAATCATCATGGCAACACAACTTCTCTAATTATATAATTCTTTTAAAATTTAACCATTTATTTAACTTATTAAAAAAAGTATATTATTTTTATAAAAAAAATTAATATTTATATGTAAAACTTGGTTCTCCATATTTTATAAAGCAGCTCTGTGATGGAAAGGAAATATATATATATATATATATATATATATATATATATATATATATATATATTAGGTATTGTATAATCTATTTTATTCTGTACATTACACAAGTGATTTTAAATTATATGCTATCTAAGTAAAATAAATCTATATTAATCTATAAAATTGCGAATTAGATTTTAAATTTTAAAGAATAATGAGTAAGTTATTATCCGTTAAATAGAAGAATTTGCTTATATCTTAAGATAGTAAAAGGTATAATAATTATTTGCATTATTTTTGTTTTTTATTGTAATATTTATGTGTTTATTCATTTGTTTATATGTAAAAACAATACCCTTTAAGTTTATTTATCATTTGTTTAAACCTTTACTTTTTTTTTTCAAATTATTTAAGACGTTTCTAGTAGTTTGTTTTATATGACATATTATAGCATATATTTAGGTTATGGAAAGAAAAAGGATGTTATCTAAGGATCGAGTTTTATGAACTTTCTAAATTTAACTACAGAGTAGTACTAAATATTGAGAGATTTATTGGATTTATAATAAATAAGATTCTTCAACATTTAAATAAGTAAAAAATTTATATAAAATAATAGATGAAGTATTAAATAATTAATGAATACTTCCTCTTATATTATTATATATTAAACTTTTTGGATTTATAATAAATAAGCTAAAAATAAAATAAAATAATTATATAGGTAGTTATCTTATTTTATACTTTAATCTTGATTATAGATTGATAAGTTTTTTAACTTTGAATAAATATTTTTAATCTTGATTAATAGCATGGGAGGTGTTTACCTCCCATGGAGCCATGTGAACCTGACCTTTCTATTGTCTATTTGTCCTTCCATGAATTGCGTGACATAATTTGTGAAGGCAGTGATTGCAGGAAAATTGAATTTGTATTGAAAACGTATTGTTGTTAATCACTGCAAATAGATAAAGCCAACTTTATCTATTTGAAATTATCCTATTTTTGGAAACAGAGATATTTTAAATTAAGTATTTTAAAAATCTAATTATTTTAAGTATTATAAAATAATTTAAAATTAAGGTCTTTTAATAAAATAATTTTAAAAAGTATTTATTTTAAGTTAATTAATCTAAAAATTTGATTATTTTAAATTATGTAATTTTAAAATACAGTTATTTTGGATTAGTTCATAGAAAAATATATTTATTTTAGTCACAGAGTATGGTTATTTTAGATTAAGTAATTTAGAATAAAATTATTTTATATTAATAAATTTAAAAATATAATTATTTTAAATTTATTTATAACTAAAAATAGATAATTTTTTAATCACTTTATAAATTTTTAAAATTTATTATCAGTTTTACCTTTGTCAATATAATTTATTTTGTTATTTTACGCTTTAGATTCTGTAACTTATTAATTATTTATGATAGAAAAATTACCTATAATGCAATTATAAAAGTTATTTACTCCATACTTATTTCCTATAGATGTATTGTTTGTAAATTTAATAATAGTTTTTATTTTAATAATTATGATAAACTTTTTTTATTTTTTATTACCATAGAAAGAAGGTAAACATGAGTGCTTAAATACATGTATTTTCACTAGTTATAAATTAAATAAGATAAGAATATAATTATTTTAAGAATAATTATTCCAAATCTTCAAATTTTTCTCCCATTCTTTTTTATTTGCAATAATGAAATTAATATGAAATTCAAAAAGAATGTTTTAATTCTTTGTGCCAGGTTCACGACAATTTTTTACACTAATTCAAAAATAACTTAAGTCTGGATAATGATTCAATTTTATTCCAAAAATTATTAATGGTGATAATTTCTATAAGTGGGTAGATGCTATGAAATATTAGCTGAAAATAATACATAAAATTGTATGAAAACATTGTAGAATTATTAGAAAGATGTAAGAGAGTTAGATATAAATGAATTTTTAAGACTAAGCGTGACTCTCATGATAATATTAAATCTTATAAGGTTTGACTTGTTATCAAAATTTACTTAAAAAAATAACATTGATTATAAGTCATGGTAATATTGAATCTTATGAGGCTGTTACCAAAATTTTATTCAAAAAGGATAACATTGATTATACGGAGACATTTTTGTCTATTTAAAAAAAATTATTTTAAAATCATCATGATATTAGTAACTTATTATCCTCTTGAGTTGCGCTAAATGAATGTTAACATTACTTTTCTAAATAAAATTTAGAAGATGATGTCTATATGAACCAATCAATAAGTTGATAGAAGAAGGAAAAGAATATATGATGTCTAAACTTAAGAGATCGATATGTCAAAACATCCAATTTTGTCGGAATAAAAAAAATGTTTCTCATCAACTTTAAAAAGAATCATTTATTTATATTTTATTGTTTTCTCTTATTTTTTTATTTTTATTTTCGTTTTTAAAAAATATAAAAAATATTTGGTTTTTATCCTTTGTGCCTTTATTTTCTTTATCATTTTCAATTTTAGAAATAAAAATTTTATTTTTAATTTTTTAATAATATAAAAATAATAAAAAATCCAAAAAGGATACAAGTAACATTTGCTCATCACACCCCTCTTTTCCTGTTTGCACATACCTCTCTGCATTTCGGGCCAGGCCCACAATACCCCATACATTTGTTTTTCACTTCTCACTTTCCTTATCCACCACATCCAATTTTCATGCACCCCTCTCATTCACTTCTCACACCCCGTCACACACGCCAGACATAGAGAGAGAACAGATTACATTTTTCACTGGAAAAGAAGTAGAGAGAGAATATAGAGAATACAGTTACAGAAGCAGTAGAGGAACAATTGGAAGAAAGGATCAACAGAAGGTATGTATTATCTAAACTTGGTACCATGAATATACATAAAGGTTGTGATTTATCTTCTCAGTTTTATCTTTGTTTGGCTCTTTCATTATGTTCAACCTTGTTCATACATTCATCCTTGTCATCTAACATTCCCATTCCTAAGTAATCAAGTACCAAATGTATCGTATCAATAGCAATAATCAGATCGAAAAAAGAGAAAAGGATTGACCCACAAAGAGTTTTCTGACCATTAACCCTGTTATGGGACACCCTACATACTCTTATAATCCCTTCCAAAACTATGTTACTCATTTAATATTTAGGGTTTAAATTTTGTTTTACTTTTCCGATTTTTGAAATTCTATTCACCAAATTCTTTATCTTTCGGTCATAAACTCTGCATCGTGTTTGAAATTAGAATCTGACATTCCAAAATATGGCATCCTAGTGATGATTATACAATTGAATTGGTATAGGAGGATCCAGTTTCAAAAACAATGAGAAAGTTTGTTCAGGTTACAGCTAGTTTGTAAAGTCTGGTTTAGCCGTGCAAGAATTTTGGAATTTTGGGCCTACACTACTCATCTGTTTATTTCACTTTCCTCCATTTCATATCAAACCCCCTATTTAATTGGCTTAGCACTTTTTACATCCACTTTCTAGTTTTTGCCCATTCGTTAAAATTTGTTTATCGACACACTATTGTGATCTTCCGATAAGTTTTTGCATTTTATAAATATTTCTATCAAATATATAAATAATATTATATGTGATGCCAAATTTTATCCGAAATATTTTATTATTTTGTTTAGATAATAAGAAAGATTGTACGTGTCAAGCCATGTTTAATACAAAATTTTATTTAATTAAGTTTATAAATTATAAATTTTTAGAAAATATCCAATTTTCAAATATCAAAATTTTAATATTAAATTTCTAAAAAATGAAAAATAAAATTATCGAAATTAAAAACATATATAAAACTTTCAAAAATAAAAATATCAAAAATTTTAACAAATAATTTTTTATCTAGAATTACGTGAACAATGATTTTTTATTATGGATGGAAATAATCCTTGTAGGATCCCCTATATTAAAAAATATTTTCTTTATTTTTATTTTTTCTAAAATAAATATTTTAAAAAATCACACTCACATTTTACTCATTTGATCAAAGGTAATCTCTTACAAAGGACGTTGTATTGTGACATAATATATAAACCTAAATAGACTTTTAGACAATGGTATCTTAACTTCAATGATACTAGTATATCTCTACTCATTTGATCAAAGGTAATCTCTTACAAAGGACGTTGTATTGTGACATAATATATAAACCTAAATAGACTTTTAGACAATGGTATCTTAACTTCAATGATACTAGTATATCTCTACTCATTTGATCAAAGGTAATCTCTTACAAAGGACGTTGTATTGTGACATAATATATAAACCTAAATAGGCTTCTAGACAATGGTATCTTAACTTCAATGATACTAGTATGTCCCTTGGATTAAAGGAAAACACTGGTGATTGATGTTTATATTTGAAGGTCATTGGGAATAAGTTTATATTTCTGGTTGTGTATATTGATTATATCTTGCTTGCAACTAATAATCTTAGTTTATTAAGTGAGACTAAGAAGTTTCTCTAGAATGAAAGATATGGGTGAGAGGAATAGAAATATTCCATGATAGATCACAAGAATTGGTAGACTTTTCAGAAAACATATAAGGTTTTAGAGAGATTTGAAATGGCTAAATACTCAAGATCTCCCATTCCAATAAAGAAAAGAGATAAATTTAGTCTTATCCAATGTTCAAAGGTGCTAAGCTTATGAAATTGAAATACTTTGTCATTTAATAAGAAGTTCAGAAGCATATAGTGTCAATAAAACATATTAGCACCAATTTTATTATAACTAACCATTTTTTTAAAACAAAGGGTAACCATTCAAGGTACTCAAGGTATTTATTGGCCATGATATGGACATTATGTACTAGGTATCGAAGTTTATCAAAACAAAACAAATTATTATAGTTAATGAAAAATGACATTATGTCTGAACCTACTATTAGAATTATCATATAACAATACATAAAAAAGAACGTATTGATTGAATAACATTGAATAACATGTAACTATCATTATTCCTAGTATTTTTTTAATCTTTTAAGTATGATAAATGATGAAACCAATTAATTGATGGTCTTTTAATATGTTTTATGATTTATGTAATTATTAAATTATGAAATGTTATAGCATCATCACACAGTGTTAAGTGGGAGAATGTTAGGAAAATGAATAAATTGACATTTGTCACCATTAACCATAAGAAAGAGTGTGAAAAGGAAAAAAAAAATTATAAAGAGATAAACTGAGATAAAAAGATTAATTTTTTTTCATTGAATCTCTAATAGTTTAAGGTTATATGATGTTGGTTTTACATAATAGAAGCAGATAAAATAATGAAAATGAACAAAAATATATAAAGAGATATATTGTTATTTCTTCTTATTTTTCTGCAACAAAAAAAAACTTACATTTATAATACTTCTAGAAAAAAAAATTGACTAAAATTACTTTACAAGTAATTATTTTTTATTAACAAGAAAAGCTGAAATACTTTATCCTAACGTTTAGAAACAATTATTATGACATTTAGGAACAATTATTCTATTTAGAGACTTATTCAGAAACTGGAAAAAAAAAAATAACATGTAGTTCAAAAACAAATATTTAACATATGATAATCATATACCGCATTATTTTTACACCCATTTAATAATAGTATAAGTAAAATCACCAGCTAAAGCTAATAGACTCAAAATGCAGATTCTCAGCTGAGTAGCAAACGGCTGCAACTTCATGCCTCATTGTTTTGGGTCCTGAGGAAAGAACTCCCACACTTGACCCTTTGTGGTCAAATAGGATTCCTGTAAAAAGAAAAAATAAATAGAGTGATTTCAAATCCATTCACAAGTGTCTAAGACATAATTAAAAGAATTGGAGGTGACTCACTTCTTAGGTCAGGTCTTACACCATAATGCACATTGGTAGCGTGAATAACTGACTGATACGGAAGACTTTCCAGTTCTCTATCTGCATTGTAAACCATGGAGTTTGGCGACACTATTGGTGTAGACCCTTCCATGTTCTGAATCTGTTTACCTTCTTTCGTATAATATTTCTTGTTCCAAACAAAAGCTGCACTAGAAACACTTGCTATGGACACACATATTACTAGCATGTTTAGGAATGCATTCAGAGGGTAAGAGAATATTTTATTTGAGTTATGATCAATAGGGAAAATGTAGTAACGGGTAATGATCCCTATTAAAATAAGGAAAATAACGAAAGAGGATGAAATTATAGCACCAAGCCAGAGCCAACTGTTTGGACCTAATATAGCGCGTACTGGTTCATCAGATGGATTTGGCTTGAACCATTTGATTTGAGGCTGAATTAGGTCATCTGCTTTAAGCTCCCTGTCCCTTGTGATGTAGGCCTCAATTTGCAATTCCAAATTGGAAATATCAGAAGGGGTGCCAGATATTGGGAGGATCAAATCTAGCATTGACAGAGATGAAGAGTTCTTGAAGGCACAAATTAGGACCACTTTCGGGGTTTTGCATTTGAAAGTATTGTTCAGATATATTAGCTCCCGAATGATGGATATAAAAGGTGTGATGCCACTTCCTCCACTCACCATCACAAGAGTGTCATGCCTGGTGAAATAAAGAAAACAAAATTTATTATTATGTGGAAGTGAAAGAAGTGATATCTGATAAAGCATTAGGTTTGAAGTTGTGTTTTGCTTCTGAGATACAAACCGTAGATAGTTGGTTGAAGCAGGTCCATAGGGACCTTCGACAGATACAGAAAGGCGATCTATTGTGGAAGGAGTTGAAAGCAACTGGTATAGCTTATTGGTCCAAGTTCCTTCAGTTTTAATAACAACACTTAGCTTGTCTTGCTCCAAATTACTATTAGAAGTAACAGTAAATGGATGCCACTGCAGCTTGGATATGCTTGGTACATTTATGAACATCACACTTGTGGGGTTATAAGTTAATCCTGCCAAAAGCAAGTCATGTTAGCTCATAAAAGAAGTGTCAAATAAATTAATCATTTCTGAAGAAGGAGCTAGAGGTGTCTTGAAGATACTGAGCTAAATAGTCATGTAAGTTACCATGGCCCTTGGAGAAGTTGAGTTCTACAGCTTGACATGGCAAAACCCGAGCAGAAACCAGACGAACTTGGCGTCTTGATTGCAGAAACCTTAAGTAACGATCAACCATGAAGAGGTAGAAACCAGGGAGCATAATTAAGGTGTAGGAAATGCCAACATGAAAGATGAAGAAGACTATGAAGAGGATGTAGAGGTGATGAGTGTAATAGAAGAGCTCAAAATAGGTTCGCCTAATGCGGGGAATGGTTACAATCCACAGTAACAAACCAGCAAGCAAAGATATCTCTCCTGCCACAATTGATATATCGTTTTTCTTCCAGTCCAACATCTGCAACCAAAAAAAGCCATCGCCCACATCAGCTTAATACTCCAAAAACCAAAAACAACCAAAAAATTCCATCAAAAGATTCCATGCCATGAAATCAATAAATTGTAAGTTCTTGACTAACCGCAGAAAGTTGATGAATAATTGCCCAGTGGATGATGTAGCCCAAACCGTGAGCAGTGAAGAGTAGCATGGCAATATGTCCAAGCCAGATATGGTACTTCATGCAACTCTCAGAGGTGAGGCCAACAAGTGGCAACACGCTTGAACCACGAGTCACAGGAAAAAACATAAATGCCAAACATATGTTCCCAACAACCCCAAACATTACCGCTGCAAAGTCTAGTTTCTGTTCCCATCTGCACTACCAACATATATCACAATTAACAATAACATTCAAAATGCTTAACTTAGTTGTAAGATCCCTCAAATAAATTTGGTTGAACTTAATTTCTATGCACTTTTACATAGTGTATCTACCAGAAATCACAAAATCTACTACTTTTTAACATAATGTTGTAAAAGTTAAGAAATTAATCATACAAATTTGTTATTGGATGACATAACCGTTAGAATATTTTACATGCACTGTAATTGTGAAAACCTTTTATACTGTATGCACTATTTATCCTACTGCTAGTACAAACAATATTTTTAAGGATTTCTCTACTATCATCCAATCATTCAGTATGATGTTACGCATATTAAATTTGCTGACTTTTACAAAAAGTTATACTAGTAATGATTTTAGATCGATTTACAGTTGATGATATTTTACACTGGTTATGCATAGAAATCAAAGTCTAATAGTAGTCATAATAAAAGTTTACATTTTCTGGCCATCCTTTGCTGCTGATGCGGGGGTGATTTTTACAAAGCGGTTGCGTAAAGCAGTTGCAAAGGACCAGACTAAGAGTGCAATGAACATGAGGAAGAATGTAAGCTCTGTGGCAGAGACAATGCCAAGAGGGCCTTTTATGAGTACTGGACGCTTCCATATGGTTACTGCAGCTTTCTTTGAGTTGCAGCTGATGATGCACCAAACATATATTCATGTCAAAACTCAATTATCAGAACTACAATTCTTTTCAGGCTTATTAAAGACTTTGCCCCCACCAACACAACATTTTTCTAGATTTCAAAAATTAAACATTTTGCTAAAGTAAGTATTTATTAGATAGGAAAATAAGTATGTAAAATTAATTAAACTCTTAAGTTAAAATCAGTTTGTGAAGAAACTAAAGGAAAATAACTTTTTTATAAATTAATTTATAAGTAAGACACAAGTTCTTTTTAACAAATAATTATTCGCTATTTCTCATCATATTAGTAGTTGTATGAAAAAAAACAAAATTCAAATAAGGCCTTAACTTCTCTTTCAAGAGAAATATTTTCCTGGTTAACCGTCAAAGCTATGATAAAATTTATTCTGCTATCTACCATATTTAGTGGATGACATGATATGACATAAGAGCAAAATTTAAATACAGGTCTATGAGTGTCTTTTATGCTTCTGTTCTTTTTTTTTTTCATGTCATTTTTAATACTTTTTTTTTATGTGTTAGTCAAATAAAACGTCAATTTGATAAAAAGAAAACAGAAAAAAATAATAGAAAATTTAATAATATAATAAAACGTAGTTAGCTTAAGGAATCAGTATTACCCTAACATTCACAAATATAAAAGCACATTCTCAAGCACCTGTTTAATAGAGATCAACAAAGTGTAGCCTTAATCTTACAATGAACCATTTATGAAAAGATTACAACCAGAGTAAGTGGTGAAAAATGGTACCTTTCGATGGTTGAACCATTTGTTTTTTTTATTATGTGGAGGTAGACACACCCCAAAGTAGCAATGAGCAAGATTGGGAAAGTGTACAACAGAAGATTAGAACCTGCAATTAGAACATTACAGGGAATATTTGCATAAAATAATCAAAGCACTATAGGCACTGAAATTAATAATTGAATAAATTAATAAGACCTTTTGAACCCAAATAAGTTGTATTGTTAGTCTTTGCTCTGAATCTAGGAAGCCATCTTTTTTTAAAAGTATTTGTGGGTGACATTATCCAAATAAAAATCCAACCCAGGAACAAAAGCAGCACCAAAAGCCTTATTGCAAATTGAACCCTGTAAAATTTTGCTTGAGAGGGTGACCTCTTCACCACAGTTTCTTCAGTCATCTTGATTTGGGTGGCAAATTTGTGTGGAGAATCAAAGTGGATGACCTATTTATAGTTCATGAAATGGAATTAGTTTGATTGGACAATTATACATAAAACAAAACATTAGGCATGGGACACCAAGAGGTAAAAACAAAAAAACATGCTTTATGTCCCTTAAAAACAAAAGAAGGCTTTGATGAAAAAAAAAATTAAAATCCACACACAAAATTACTGCTAGAACACACATCACTGGAGAAGTTAGAGATAACTACCAGCTTTAACGAAAATTTGTAATAGTATTGAATAGGAACAATAACATAAATTACAATGAAAAAAGTTTGATATATCATGAGTAGTTGTATTTGTCTTTATACTTTGATGAAAACAAAATGGACAGTGAATGTTCAGAAACAGTGTCTGTTACCTTCAAAATGCAGAGCAAATAAACGCAGATGAATTTGATAAACAATGCGCCTGTTTGAAACCTTATTTGGAATTGCGATTTTCTGAAATGTAAAGAGTGAAGATAGTAGTAACAGTTTTATTCATATAATGTTTGTTCTTACAAAAGAATAAAACATTGTCAACTAAAGGTAAGAGTGAAAGGTTATTCATATAACAATCATATTTATTTTAATGAAAATCAAGTCATTTGCCAACATACGTTTTGTTTTAATATTAATCAAATGCATTGATTGTACAAGTTATTTTATTTTTTTTCACTAATAATATAAAAGACAATTTATCTTTTACCGATCCTCTGACATATTAAAAGAGTTATAAATGTAGATCTATTGTTTCTTATAGATAGTTACTTCAATATTGACTGAAATTAGAATCTTTTGTTGATTTTCATTTGTTGGTCTTTTAATAAAATAATTTCTTTTTTAGTGTCATTATTGAAATTTGAAGATAAACTTTTTTAATTTATATTCTTAATTTAATTAATATAAAAAATTAATTATAACCATATAAGAAAAATACGATGACACGTGAATGTATGTTAAATAAGGAAACGGGAAGATAAAATAGGTAATTCATTTCAAATTAAATTAAAAAATAAATATTTTTTTGGTATCTTAAACAACTATAAAAAAAGGAAACATGAGTTGTATAACATTCTGAAAGAGGTATTTAGTGTTTCTAAATTTAAAAAGAAAACAATTAATATTTATCATCCAATCGAGAACGACGCAATTTTTTTTTCAAAAAAATCCATCCTAATGTTAATTAAATTAAATACTACGTCTTCTTTAAAACATAAAGAATATTTAATCCAAACAATAAAAATAATTATTGGGTGTCCTGTGATATAGGTAAGGTGAGTCAAGTCTCAATCGAATCGAATCATGGTGTTTGGGCTATTACACTATTAAGGAGAGAAAGAGTTACATCCTGACTAATAATTATAACTTTTTTGATATAGTGGTAAGCGTTCAATCCAATAATTGGTATAAGAGTCAAAGTCACAAGTTTAATTTCGGAGACAATTATTTAGGTGGATAATTAGTGAGAAAGAAATTGTTATAGGTGACATCAATTGTATTGTAACGAGAGTAAAGTGGGCCAAGTGTGGTGCTTGGGCTGTTAGGCCTTCAGTAGAAAAAATTGCGGACGAAGTCTTCCTCCACCCCATACCTTCTTCCTGCACCTCCATATTCAATGTCAAATACTATTCTACCCTCAAATAAAAAGTACAAAGTTAAAAATACCCTCACTCCATTCACCTCATCCGGTACTCTTCTTCCTTGAGTCGGTGTACTGTACTGAACATTCTCCGCAAAAGCTTGAGACATAGGTTCACCCGCCACGCAATGTACATGGGAATCATGTTCTGGTAGATGATTGAAACTCTTATCATGTTCCTGCAGTAAGTTGTTGTCATAATCAACACTGTGTAAGGAATAAAACGGATAGCAGGGCCAATTTTGGAAATAATGGCAAAACAGAATCAGTTAGGGAAGAATTCCACGTGGCAGAGGATCAAGAAATTAGCAGTATCATGAGAAGTGCAAAGAAGCCAGCTATGAATAGGTGGAGGGAGGATTTCATTTGATAACAATATTCTGGTGAATTCCTTATCTCTCTCTCTGCGTCATAATCTATTGGGTTATGTCTCACATTCCTTCCCTCTATACTGTCATATTCTTTTTCTGATAAGTTCCTGGTATAATGTCTAGGTGACCACTGCAATTGGTGATTCAGATCGAGATCCAAGAGCAATGAAGATGTTTACTTCTCTTATATGATATAGTAGCCAGTTACTGTATTGCAAATTCCATTTTTCTTTTCCGCTAAATTTTGAAATTGCATACTCTGTTATAAGACAATTGCACTGTTCCATTGAATTGCAAGTAGCTGAAGTTGAATTCTGTTTTTGTTCAATTTCACCCTTCCATTTGGTGCTTTCATTAACTATTCACCATGTCAATTTCTGATAATACACGACTGAAGGTGATGGAGGCAGAGATAAAAAAATTATTTCAAATGTTTGCGGATTCAGCTGAGGAACAAAAAGCAGAATGAGCTCGTTCCATGGAGATGCAAAATCTGAAGATTGATGCTATTCAAAATGCCTTGACACAAATTTTGCAGAATCAACAACCTGTTTCTTCTCCAGTATATGAACATTCACATGGTGAGCACTCCAATTCAGAACAACAGTGGCAACATAGATCTCAACAACGAAGGGTGAATTTCGAGATTCCGCGGTTTGATGGCACTGAGGCTCTGGGATGGATCTTTGCCGTCGATCAATATTTCGATTTCTTCAAAGTGCCGAAGGCATAACAGGTTGGTATTGCGGCACTCCACATGACCGGTATGGTTGTTCCATGGTTTCAGATGTCGCAAAGGTCCGCTTAATTTCAATCATGGACTCATATGAAACGTGCTATTGAATTGGAATTTGGTCCTTCACTTTTTGAATCCCCTAGGGAATTGCTTTTTAAATTACAGCAACACGACACAGTGTTTGAGTACTATTCAGAATTTGTAGCTTTAGCCAATAGAACAAATATAGAACCCCAAGATGCTTTACGAGACTGTTTCATCAGTGGCTTGCACCTTGAAATTAAGAGGGAAGTTAAAGTACAGTGCCCTCCCTCTTTAATGCGGGTTGTGAGTCTTGCCCGACTTTATGAAGACACGTTGGCTCCATCTATGAAAACCACAAACGCACTTTCCCCATACAAATCAATCACTTATACACAAACCTCATACCCACCAACAAAACCTCTACCTCCAAAATTAAGCTTACCAGCATTACTTCCCAACCCCAATCAACCTCCACAAAACATTAACACCAAACCTCCAATTAAACGACTTACTATGGCAGAACAACAACTCAGACGCGAGAAGGGGTTATGCTTTTGGTGCGATGAAAAGTTCACACCTAATCATCGTTGCCCCAACAAGCATTTCATGCTCTATCAGCTTGAGCCACCTGAAGAAGACGAAGCAAACCCAGAGGAGAATGTATTACCTCAGTTGGAACACCAGGTTCTACAACATCATTTATCCTATAATACGATGCATGGCACTTCGGGCCCAACAACCATTCGAGTAAAGGCTCAAATTAATGGTCTAGACATTCAAGCATTGATTGATGGAGAGAGCTCAGACAGTTTTATCCAGCCTCGCATAGCTAAGTTTCTGAACCTTCCAGTGCAACCAGCTCCCGGATTCAAGGTTATGGTGGGCAATTTTGACATCATGGCTGTCGAGGGATGTATTCCATCATTAGAAATTTCTCTACAGGGCTATAAAGTGTAGATACCCGAGGTCTATGTGTTACATGTTGCAGGAAGCGATTTGGTCATTGGCACCACATGGTTGAAACAATTGAAAACACATATAGTGAACTATGAATCCTCATTTATTCGCTTCCTACATGAAGGTCACTTTGTTACTATTTATGGTGACAAGACCACTGCTCCAAGATAGGCACAATTTCATCATATCAAACGACTCATGAATATGGATGCCATAGCTGAAGCTTTTACCATTCAGATGCATAAAGAGGAAGATGCTGTGAAGCTTGTGTTACCACTGCCAGCAGATATGGAACCTGAATTGGTTTTACTGTTGCACACTTACGACAAGGTTTTTGAGCAGCTCTCAGGCTTACCTCCACAAAGGGAGCATGATCATAGCATCCCATTGGTCCAAGGTGATGCACCAGTAAAAGTGAGGCCGTATAGATATCCTCATAGCCAAAAGGCACAAATCGAATTGATGGTGAATCAGATGTTGGGTGAGGGAATTATACAGCCGAGAAAAAGCCCCTTTTCATCACCAATCCTTTTGGTCAAGAAAAAGGATGACACTTGGTGATTTTGCACTGATTATCGTGCTCTGAACAACATCACAGTGAAGGATAGCTTTCCTATTCCGACAGTGGATGAATTATTAGATGAACTGTTTGGAGCTAATGTATTCTCAAAGATAGACCTCAGATCGGGATATCATCAAATATTGGTGAAACCAGAAGATAGACACAAAACTGCATTCAGAACTCACCAAGGATTATACGAATGGCTAGTCATGCCCTTTGGACTCACTAATGCTCCTGCCACTTTCCAATGCTTGATGAATGATATTTTTAAGCCTTATTTGAGGAAATTCGTATTGGTGTTCTTTAATGATATACTTGTTTATAGTTCCTCTTGGCACAATCATCTGAAACACTTAGAGTTAGTGTTACAACTATTGAAACAGGAGTCTCTCTATGCTAAATTGTCTAAATGTTCCTTCGGAACATCAGAAATTGACTATTTGGGGCATACCATCTCTGGCCAGGGAGTGCACATGGACAAACAGAAAGTAAAGCAGTAATAGAGTGGAAACAGCCTCAGAACCTTAAACAACTCCGAGGGTTCCTTAGCCTCACTAGTTATATAGGAGGTTCATTAAAGGTTATGCATCCATGACAACTCCTCTTACAGAATTATTGAAGAAAGATGTTTTTCAGTGGAATGAAGCAGCTACTCTTGCATCCAGTCAATTGAAAAATGCAGTAACCTCTCAACCAGTATTAACATTACCAAATTTTGAGCTTCCTTTGAAATTGAAACAGATGCCTCAGGTAAGGGCATAGGGCATAGGCACAGTATTGATGCAGAATAAGCATCCAATAGCCTTTTTCTCTAAGACGTTATCACCATCAATGAAGAGGCAATCAACCTATACTAGAGAATTGTATGCCATCACGGAAGCTATTGCTAAATTTCGCCACTACCTGCTGGGGAGGAAATTCATCATACGAACTGATCATCAAAGCCTAATGGCCCTGCTGGAACAAAATCTTCATACCCCATACCAATATAAATGGCTTCACAAACTATTAGGCTATGACCTTGAGATTCATTATAAACCAGGAAATGAAAATGTTCCTGCAGATGCTCTCTCGAGAAGCTACTTTGCTGCATGGTCTACACCAAATTTAGATTGGTTGCAGATTTTAAAGACTGATTTGGAACACGATGAGAAATTGAAAATGGTATTACACCAATGCCAGGAAGGGAATCAGGGTGTTACACATTACAATTGCAGAAATGGCATTTTACTATGGAAAAATAGAGTGGTGATTCCTAGAAATAACAGCCTCATAAGCCTTGTGCTCCAAGAATATCATGATAGCAGCAGTGGAGGACACTTTGGGGTGGCTAAGACAGTGGAAAGAATTTGCTCAAATTTCTATTGGCCTGATATGCAAAAACACATACGGGAGTATGTACTCAACTGCTCAATATGTCAAAAAGCAAAGTCTGAAACCAAATTACCTGCTGGGTTGCTGCAACCCTTATCGGTACCATCACAGATTTGGGAGGCAATCTGTATGGATTTCTTCACTGCATTGCCTTTATCTCAAGGATTTTCAGTAATAATGGTAATTATTGACAGACTCACTAAATTTGCACACTTCCTGCCCTTAAAGCATGACTTCACCAGCAAATCTGTTGCTGAAGTTTTTGTGAAAAATGTGATAAAGCTTCATGGTTTCCCTCGGATCATTGTCTCGGATAGGGACAAGGTCTTTATTAGTAAATTCTGGCAGCAATTGTTCAGGTTGCAAGGTACAATATTAGTCATGAGCTCCACATACCATCCTGAGACTGATGGTCAAAGTGAAGTTCTTAACAAGACATTAGAAATGTATTTGAGATGTCTATGTTATGATAATCCAAAGAATTGGACAACAATGCTTCCATGGGCTCAGTACTGGTACAATACCACATGGCGTAGCAACATCAAAATGACTCCATATAAGGCTCTTTATGGGAGAGATCCACCAACACTCATCAAATATGAAGTGTCAGACCAAGCTGAAGTGTCTTTACAAGAGATATTAGTAGCCAGAGATAAGTTGTTAGACTAACTTAAGTACAACATGTTCCACGCTCAACAGTTCATGAAAAATTATGCAGATAAAAAGAGAAGAGAGCTGGAGTTTGAGGTAGGAGATTTAGTATTGGTCAAACTGCAACCTTATAGGCAGAATTCAATAGCATTGAGGAAAAATCAGAAGTTGAGTATGAAATATTTTGGGCCATTTAACATTAAAAAGAAGATTAGTTCTGTTGCTTATCAATTAGAGTTGCCAGAAACTGCAAAAATCCACAATGTGTTTCATATCTCGATTTTAAAGAAGTTTAGGGGGGATCAGAAAACTCCCTACATTCCACTGCCACTACAAACAACGGATCAAGGACCTATGTTGATCCCCACAGCGGTGGTAGGTAGCAGGGTAATTCTCCAAAAAGGAAAAGAAGTGCAACAAATCCAAGTTCAGTGGGGACCAGATGAAGCAGCAGAGAGATCATGGGAAGTTCTTGCTGAATTTCGTAAGGCCTACCCCAATTCAACCTTGAGGACAAGGTTGAGAAAAAATGGGAGGGTATTGTAAGGAATAAAATGGATAGTAGGCCCAATTTTGGAAATAATGGGAAAACAGAATCAGTAGGGAAGAATTCCATGTGGCAGAGGATCAAGAAATTAGCAGTATCAGGAGAAGTGCAAGGAAGCTAGCTATGAATAGGTGGAGGGAGGATTTCATTTGGTAACAATATTCTGGTGAATTCCTTATCTCTCTCTCTGCGTCATAATCTATTGGGTTATGCCTCACATTTCCTTCCCTCTATACTGTCATATTCTTTTTCTAATAAGTTCCTGGTATAATGTCTAGGTGACCACTGCAATTGGTGATTCAGATCGAGATCCAAGAGCAATGAAGATGTTTACTTCTCTTATATGATATAGTAGCATGTTACTGTATTGCAAATTCCATTTTTCTTTTCTGCTAAATTCTGAAATTGCATACTCTGTTATAAGACAATTGCACTGTTCCATTGAATTGCAAGTAGCTGAAGTTGAATTTTGTTTCTGTTCAATTTTACCCTTCCACACTGTCAGCCTCAATCAACTTAACACTCTCCAATTAATTGAAAACCACTCTTGCCCTGCCAAATTACTCGTTTTGTGAGTGCTACAACATAACATCTGAATGCGTTGCAGAAGCTTAATTTTGGGTGCAGATTGAGAAAGTGTGGCGTTACTTTTAAAACATGGTCAGATTGAGAATTATCAACTTCGAAGGGAAGAGGAACTCGAATTCGAGGAGGGAGAGAGTTGGCAAAGAAAAAGAATCCCTTTGAGTCTCAAGAAGCCATGTGGTGCAGGATTGAGACTTGGGCACACAAATTTCTTCAGGATTTGGCATAACTGAAACCGTGAGGTCGTCTAAAAGAAAACTGGATGACATCTTTTTATATATATTTTTTAAATGTAAACCGAAGTGGGTGTTAACGACAACGGATTACACCCGTTCGATTTATATTTTGAAAAAAAAAATATAAATCGGATGACACCTCATTCGGTTTACATTTTGAAAAAATATATATATAAACTGGAGAGGTGTCATCCAAATGATAATCGAATGACATTCCATCCAGTTTATATTTTTTTTAAATGTAAATCAAATGGAGTGTTATCTGGTTATTATTTTATTTTGCAAATGACTATGAGATGACACTTCAAAGTCATTTTGGTAATTTCAATATAGATATTTTGAAAATTAAATTTTTGTATGGAAATGCAGGAAGAGAATATGGAGGTGAAGTAAGAATTTGTCAGAATTGCATCCTGACTAATGACTATAATTTTTAGTCTAATGGTAACCGCTCGATTCAATAATATTTATTTTTAATTTTTATTTGTAGTAAAATACAATTTTAACATTATTTCGAATTTTTTTATCTTTTTATTAATTATATTTATTTTTCTTCCTAGGTTAAAACTTTATACGTTAAATTTATTTATTTTTATTTTGTCTAAAATGTTATCTATTTATTCCAGAAAAAAAATATTTTCATTGTTAAAAAATTATCCTTCCCCTAAATGAAAACTATTTATATTTTCTTCTTAAATTAAAACATCTGAAATACATTATTTTTCTCGTTATTAAATAATAGTATTTTAAAATTTATAACTGTATTTTTTTCCTTCCATTTATCATTCACAAAAGAAAAACTATTTTGTTTTATGTTTAGATAGTATTTTGGTTTGTAGTTTATAGTAGTCAAATTTAATTTGTAAATAATTAATCTTCTAGATTTAAAGAAAACTAAAATTACCATCTTTTACTTTGATTGAAAAATTATTTAATTTAATGAAAATGAATCAGATTCAATTTTTTCTAAAGTATCTTTTATTATCGTATATCTATTAAAGGATTATAAGTATACATTTTATAAAACTTTTTATTACAGCATAATATGAAAAAAAAAGGTAATTTCAAAATGTGAATCTTATAAGAAACTTATAAAAAGTAATTTCAAAATTTGAGTTGACGAGCATGTCACAAATCAAATGGAAATGACCATGAGAAGCTGCATACAACTACTGTGCTGGTCACAGTTGAGTGAAGGGAACAACTGTCACCCAAAATCATAAAACTAAGACATGAACCTAAAACGGTCCATTGAAAATTATATGTTTTTTTTTTTTTGAATTACCTGTCTACAATGTCATTCTTCTTTCTACTGTTTGTTGTCAGTTTCATATTTTTCTTCAAGTTACCTCTAGAAGGGATCCAAGTTTGATTAAAACTAATATCTAATAAACAAATAATGAGAGTTTGATTAGAAAATGGAATCAATTTTCATTCATTTAACAGCAACAAAGCCTTATGCCACTAATTGTGGTTTAGCATGGTTAAAAAAAATTTACATTGATACATGTGAAATTATTTTTATTATATTTCTGAATAATATGATTCATTTATAGTTCATAATTCTAAAATTGGCCCTTGTGATTTTCAATTGGAATTATGATTCAATAACTTTGTTCTAGATATTAAAGTATTGACTGACCTTTGTTATTTCTTGCATAAAAATCATTGCATACATAGAGCTAAGAAGACATCACCCATCTCTTTCCTCACAAAACCTTCTACGTGTTTCGCAATTGTTGCATTGTTGAAGTAAGTTTCCGTTCCTATGCAGTTGTTGGACAATTCCTTGCTTGTTGTAACTTGTGTACATAATTATATAATTTTGGCTTGGCCATGATAAAGGAAGGTGTGACGATGGTATTTTTGGTCATAGAAGAAAATTATCACCATAATCAAGACCTTTTATATATATATATATATATATACTCTTTAGAGTTGTGATTTTGATAATTTGAATAAACTTTAATAACATAATTTAAAAAATATGTAAAAGTATTTAGTGTTTAAAAAATTTTAAGTCACAAGTTCCATAAATACAAACCAAATATATACACATAATTATAATTATGAAAATGACATAAAATATTATAACAAATTCAATTTATTTGTTAATACTTTATTAAATTTAAGTTTATAAAATCAATCATTTTGAAAATATTTAATAAAATTTAAATTCATCTAATATAAATTCTTCAAATTAAAAGAAACATTAAAGGCATCTTTATTATTTTTATCTTTTTCGTGAAGTACATCAATAAGACCACCTTTAAAATTATGTGAGATTTCCAACACATCTCCTTTACGCTCAGACTTCTTAATTCGAGCATAAAACTTATATGTAAGGATGGTGTAATAACATACCTGATAACGGATGATCTAATAGGCCCAACAACCTTGTTAGGATAGGTTATAGTGGACTTTAAGTCCAACTCAACCTTACAAAACTGACTTGTAAGGTGAGGTTATCACCCACTTATAAATTATTGAAAGGGTTCATCTCTAGTTAATGTGGGATCTTCAACAACCTCCATTCAAACTGGGAGTATAGTTTAAATATATATTTTTATTGTCTTCTCCTTCAACATTTTTTCATAATGCACTCATCATCTGATGAAATATTCAAACTCCTGAAATGACCTTCTTACACCTTCCCTTTTCTTCTTCAATTTTGAATTAACCATGACATAAACAACATCATTCATAGTTTATTGTTTCAAACGATTTCTTCTCTTTGCGTGGATCTAATAAATACAAATGCAGACATACATATAAGTAATTACTAATTTAGTATATTTTAAGTGTAATTTCACAATTTTTAAGTTCTTAACCATCTCAAACACACTCCAGTTGTGTTCACATACAAAAGAACTACATGTCAAACTATACACAAATAGCAAACCTTTGAAATTCTAGATGTTCATCTCCATAAGACTCACACCAAGCTGCTAGAGTCTTTTTTCTAATCGCCTTAATAGTCAAGGGGTTACAAAACAAATTTTCTCGGTTCTTGAAATCTTTTACTTGCAAATCAGCAAAGTGTTGCTCCTCTGTGTTAGTCACCATCCTTTGTATACATTGTAGTAGGTCAATTTTAACTTTTGTGTCAACTTTAAAATTAAGGGAATAATATAAGGTTTTAGGGTTTAATATCATGTAACATGCAAAGGCCTATGGAGTTGGTTGTCCCACCTTTCTCAATAATATTCCACAAATCTTCATAACTAAAAATAAAAAAAAGTTAATTTGAATTAGTGTTGTCCAATTTTTAAGGGATCAAATCAAAAGGTAAAATGAAATTTCAATTTGGAGATTAGTGAATTATTTATATTTTCTTATCACCATTAAACTCTTCTTGTATCTTTTCTTTAACCCGATCCATTACCTTGTAGATGAAACCCATGGTTGGTTTATCATCAGAATCTATCATTCTAAGCACTTGCATTATAGGAAATGCACCCTTCAAACATATGATAATACTCTTTGAAAATTCTTTATCCAAAACCACATTTTCAACTAAATTTTTATCCCTTGTCCTTACAGAACGAGTTTGCTTCCACTCATCACTAGTAAACATTCTAATCAAAGAGTCTCTATGTTCTAAAAAGACAACCTAATGTTAAGTAAGAGGTGACAAAATGAGTTAAACCTGGTCTCATCAAGCCTCTCCCCTTTGTGAAGTGATGTAGCAAAGAAATTAAAAATGTCCTAGAATAAATATAATTAGTAATTTTTTTACATTTTAGAATAGTATTTTTGATTAACAGGTACCTTCTTTTCAAAATCTTCTAGCATTAAGTCAATGCCAAGTGCTTCACATAAGTGCTTCACATGGAGTTCGTCGTCTTCCTTTTTTCTCATCATCAACTCACCAGGTGTTTTATAATTGGCATCATTGTCTGTTATAATTTGGACAAGGTTTCCCTCACCGATTTCTTCAACAGTGTTATCCAACATCTTACAAATTTTATCAGTTATTTTTAAGATACCAAATGAATCAATATATTTTCGAAGAACAGTTCCCTTTTTAATTTTAACTAAGAAGTTCAATATAGTCCTTCTCTTCTTATTGATCCACCCAACAGTTATTATTGTGTAGCTTGTTTTCTTCCATGCAATCCTATAAAATTCCAAAGCATCTTTTGTTGTCTTAACTTTCTCCTTTAAGTACTTTACATCTCATGGTATGAAGGTAGCTTAAATCCACAACCATAATTTGAAATTGACTCAATCATTCTCCTAAATGCTTTGCTTCTTGGCACATTAAATGGTATGTCATTTTCATAGAAAGACTTTGCTACATCTGTACAAAGTACTTTCTCTTTGGTCCTTCTTGAGTAGTTGATTAATTGTGACTTGTGAGCTCGTTGACCTCTATTGTTCACATCCTCCTCTTCATTCCTCTTTCTCTTTTTAGTTTCTATAGCAGCATCATCAATATCAATCTGTTTTTCTCATTAATCTTTGCTGCAAGCCCACACCAAATTTGAACATTTCTTCTATTTTTCACTTCATCAGTCACACTTTTGCAAGCAACTACATCCTTTTGAGTTTCTACCAAGTGGTGTTTCAAGCCATAAACCCCTCCTGTTATAGTCTTTTGACAAAATTTGCATTGAATTTTTCTTGGATCTCCATCAATACATATTCCATACTTCCAAGCCAAGTCTAATCTACTACCTAGAGCATTTTTTACCACTTTTTTAGTGTGAAAATTTTGTGAGAATGATCCTTTGTTAGAGGCAACATCATTAGAGGGACAATTAAAAGTTCCCGAAGCCATCATTATATAACGTGCTTCTACAATTTTATTTATTTTATTTTGTAGAATGAATATAAGTGTGTAAAAAAGGATACAAAAGCACGAAAGAGAAGAGATAAAAACAAAATTGTCAGTCTTGTAAGTCTGAGAGTGCAAGTGGTGTCTGACAAACAAGAAGATACAAATGCGAGTGTGTGAGTTATAGATTGTGAATTTTTTCGACTAATAAGGAGAAGTGGAAAAAAAATCTTGTTAGTGTATTCAATTTGAGTGTTACTCTAATGACTTTGGGTGTGATTGACGTTTTTTAATTTCGCAGGAAGAGGAAAAGGTGGCTAAAAATGTCTTAATTAAATTAATCTTGTTTTATTTTAATTGAAATTGAAATGAAACCCATTCAATCAAAAATGTAGTGGAGCATAAAAGACTCTTAATTTAATGGGTTTGGGGAATTTTTTGTGAATTTTAATTAGATTAAGTTTAATTTGGTAGTGTTATGGATGACAACACATATAACAAGGTAAAATTTTAATTGCATTAATTTTTAATTAAATTGGGTTTGAACAAAATACATTCACCCAATGAGGTGAACAAATGATACAAGGCAATCTGAAAAAAAAAATGATCTTGTTGTGCAACGATCCTGTGTAGAATTTGAATGACATATAATATGTAAACAATGTTATCGATATCGGATAACGGAAAATATCGGAGAACCCAAAATCCTTTATAACTTTATAACAGAAACCATAACGGGTTATGACGGAAGCATTGCGGTAAAAAAAATACAATATATATATTAAAAAAACAAAAATATAATTGTATTGTAAAAATTATAAAAAAGACAATCATCATGATAATATTATTATGTCTAAAACATAAAATAAGAACAAAACATAATATAAAAGTCTTGGATTTTTAGCTATCAGACTCTTTTTCAATATCAGTATAATTCTCTTCTATATTATCTAATGATGCATATCCCTCCTCCTCTTCTCTTTCAGAGCAACTCTTATAGTTAAGTAATCTTTCAAACTCAGAATCAGAGCTATCATGCAATTCATTCTCAACCCCAATTTGAATATTCTCTTTGCCCTTCTTTGTTGAGGTTGAAGTTACACTTGGACCTTTTTTAGAAGCTTGGGAAGATCCAATAACAATACCACCACTTGATGGTTGCTTTCTTTTACTAAATGCTTGTCTCCTTGTATACGTTATTGGTTCTCCAAGACCGGAAGCTTCATAAACGGTTGCCCAATTCAGAGTGGGATCATCATCAAAAACTAACTCATTTCCCACCTTTTCATTACCATTATCATCATCAACTTGCCCCACTAACCACTCATTACACTCATCAATCTCATTCAGAACAATAGGGTCTATTTCATCCCTAATATTGTATCTCTGAGCAAGTTGTTGGTTATATTTTATGTAAACCAAATCATGCAACCTTTTGTGGTCCAACCTGTTCCTTTTGTTTTTTAATGAATCTGCATTTGTGAATAAGCAAAATGTGTATGTGAATTAATTTCCTTCTACATTCTATGAAAATAATAATAATGAAATAGGTAATGTTATGAATAATAAGTATTACTTGCTCAAATACACTCCAATTGTGCTCACATCCAGATGAATTACATGTCAAACTTAGAATCTTGATTGCCAACTTTTGTAAGTTGGGGGTTGTGTGCCCATAGTTCTTCCACCATTAAGTTATAAAAAATGCAAAGAAAGTAACTTAGAACGTAATCATTATATGATATAAGTTATATCCTAATAAAATTTAGAAAAGTGTCTCACTTGGGGTCGTGGTCTTCCTTGATTCTTTGGCAAAGTCATCACCAAAGAGTCCACTTGCACTTTTGTATAGAGGCAACTTACTTAGAATTTTTTGTTGCACATCTTTAGTTGGTACCAATCATACAATCCATTTGTAATTTCAATATCAAACTCCATATCCGGGTTTGAATAATAGAACTCTAGATTCAAAAAGTGACTTACAGCATGCAAAGGGCGATGAATTTGGCATGTCCATCTATTATCAATGATTGTAAATATATCACTATATTTACTTTCTTTGTCATCGAATGACTTTATTACTGTTTCCTTGGCTTTCTCCATTGCTTCATATATGTAGCTCATAGCTGTTTTTCTTTCCCCATCCACCAAACGAAGTACATGAACAAGAGGAGCCATAACTTTGAGAGTAAATACAGCATGATTCCAAAATAAAGGCATAAGAACAATTTTTGTGGCTTCCTTCCCCTTAGCTTCTTTAGACAACTTGTTGTTGCTCCATTCATCTGAAGTGAACATCTTTCTCAAATTTTCCTTCTCTTGGTGCAACCTTTGTAATGATAAATAAGAGGTGGCAAACCTTGTAACTGCATGTCTTACCAATTCCCTTTTATTTGTAAATTGTCGCAACAAACTCAAGGAACTAGAATGACTATATATAAAGCCAACAAGACCAGCTTCTCTTTGAATTGTCTTCTTTATTGAAGGAAGCTTTCCAATGTCTTCAAGCATCAAATCTATACAATGGGCAGCACAAGGAGTACAATAGAGATGGGATCTTTTCTCTTGTAATAATTTACCAGCCAACACATAATTGCTTCCACTATCTGTGATAACTTGGACAACATTCTCTTCTCCAATTTCCTCCACAAGGTTATCAAGCATCTAAAACAACTTTTCTCTTGTCTTCACAAATTTAGAACCATCAATGGACTTGACAAACATTGTACCTGCAGGGAAACTCACCAAAAAGTTAATCAAACATCGTTGCTTCCGATCAGTCCATGCATCTGACATAATAGAACAACCATGTTTACTCCATTGCGATTTATGATCTTTCAACAACTTATCAGTGTACTCAACTTCCTTATTGAGTAGTGGAACTCTAATTTCATGATAAGTAGGAGCTGGCAAATTAGGCCCATAAGCACCTATAGCATCAATCATATCTTGAAAACTCTTCAATCTTATAAGGTTGAATGACAAGCCTGCTTGATACCAAAACCGAGCAATATACTGATGGACTGATGCCTTCAAATTTTTGTCACATGCTTCTTTGATACTAGCTTGCCTTAGCTTTTCTCTTTTCCTTTTCTCTATTGCAGCACTTGGATTTCTAAAAAACATATCCATTGGTCCTTTTTTTCCACCAACATTTCTACCTTTGCCTGTAGAAATTTCAATTTCATCTTCACTCTCATTATCATCATTAGCAGTCAGATTGATGGAAGAGGTTGTTGTTTTTTCTTTAAATAATTCCCAAAGCTCTTCTCTCACATTTTGTAGAGTTTTGGTGCAAGGAGCAACATTGCCCTTCTTTGCCATTAAATGTTCTTTGGCCCTTGTCACTCCTCCTTTCATAACTTTCCCACAGTAATTACATACAGTTGTATTTAGGTTGGATTCATCCATAGGATGACAATGTATGTTTCCAACCCGGATCAGTTCTCTGGGATGCTCTTGTCTTGATTGTTAGCCATTGGTATTGTTGTAAAATAATGATATTTTTTTATAAATAATTAAAGAAAAAAATTAAAAAATATATAAAAATAAACAAAACAGTTTGCAATAATAATTAAAGGTAAAAAAAACAAATTAAAAAGTATTTAGAAAAAACAAAATGTTTGCAATAGTAATTAAATTAAAAAAAATAGTTTGCAATTAAAAATATTTTTTAAAAATTAAAACAATTTGCAATAATAATTAAAGCAAAAAGAAACAAATTAAAAAATAGTTTAAGAAAAAAAAAACAGCTTGTAATAATAATTAAAGTAAAAAAAACAATTGAAAAATATTTAGAAAAAACAAAACGTTTGCAATATTAATTAAATTAAAAAAATTCAAAATATATATTGAAAAAGATAAAACAGTTTGCAATAATAATTAAACTAAAAATATTAAAAAATATTTAGAAAAAATAAAACAATTTGCAATAGTAATCAAAGTATAAAAAAACAATTAAAATATTTACAACAAATAAAACAATTTACAATAATAATTAAACTAAAAAAATTAAAAAATATCTAGAAAAATAAAACAGTTTGCAAATTGCTATAATAATTAAAGTAAAAAAACAATTAAAAGATATTTAAAAAAATAAAACATGTTGAAATAATAATTAAAGTAAAAATACAATTAAAAATTATTTAAAAAATAAATAATTATAAATTGTAATTACTAGAGGTAGTTAGCGAAGGGAGACGGGTAGAGAATATATGACAGTAGTGAATAGGGGTAATGAATAGTAGGAAAGATAAAAAAAAATTGTAAGTTTAACCGTGACAGTGAATAGTTGGAGGAAGTGAATAGTAGGTTTGACCGTGGTAGTGAATAGTTGGAGGCAGGGAATACAGGGATAATTGTAGGTTTCACCGTGGTAGTAATAGTTGGAGGCAGTGAATAGTAAGAGAGATAATTGTAGGTATTGTGGCAGGGAATAGTAGAAGGTATAAAAAAATTGTAGATTTAATAGTGACAGTAAGAGGGATATATAAGGTTTAATTGGGCTGGGTAAAAATACCATTCAGTTAAAAAGTTAAGAATTAGGTTAAATTATAGCTATTAAATTTAAATTATACCTGTTAAGTTTAAATTATAGTTGTTAAATTTAAATTATAGGATTTAATAAAATTTTAGCTGTTAGAATTAGGTTAATTTACTAATTGGGCCGGGTAAGGCCCAATTAATATCACCCAAATAATTAGGTCAGCCACCTTCGTCACCCTCATCCCTATCAGCCGCGTCGACCGTCGTACACGTTGCGCCGCCGCACACACAACGCCGCCACGTACGCAACGCTTCCGTGCACGCTACGACTGCACGAGCTAATCCTCCACGCACAAGCTACTGGGCGCTTTTCCGCTTTTTTCGATTCGCTGTGACATGATGTTACGCAGAAAGCGGCCGCTATGGACCGCCATATAGAATCCGCTTCGCCACCGTTGTGTGGTGGTGGTAGTATGTAAATCCGCCACCGCATTCTGCCATGGCACAACCATGGCCGATTTTCGATAACACTGTATGTAAAATCATAAAATCTAACGATTTTACAATTAAAAAATTGATTTTAACTACCATGTTCACACCTCTTAACATTCAACAATGATACAATGCATAATGGTAGTAGTACACATAATATAGAATTTACCTCTCATAAATCGATATTATCCTCATCTTTATGTTCATTCTTTGATTATTGATGGGCACCGTCACAAAATTTATGAAGATGGGACTGTAGTGAAATTGAATTTGCCTTGTAAAGTTATTGTTGTTATTCATTGGAAATATTGAGGTTTGGTTGTCATTTGGTACGTAAGCAAGATGTTGAAGATATTTATGGAGATTGTATCATCGTGGATTTAGGAATTGTTAGCCAATACAAGTAAAGTGGTATGTAAAGATGTCGTCTTATAAGGGATGTGTTAAAACTAGTAGGTTAGGAAATCCCATTCTAGATCGCCTTTATGCCTTGTCCCTTGGGCAAACTGTTGTGGATAGCCTTTTAGGAAATGCTATTATTGATCTTAAGTTTTGTGCTATAAAGTGTCAAACATAGGAACACAATCTTTGGAGGTAATATGCATATTAATAAATGGGTCACCCATTAAGCGATGATTGGACTTGGTCCTTGGATGATGATTATGTCGCGTAATCCCCATAATATTGGTGGAATAATTGAAAGTAAAGAACTAAGGCCGAAATTATAACAATTGATTCTACGTATATCGGAATCCGATTTTCTCAGTACCCAATATCTAATTAAGTAGTTAAGGGTGTGGAATCGGGAAAACAATATGACCTATGATAAAGGTATGTTTGTGCATCTGGGCGAAACATACTACTCAAAAGTCAAAATTGGAAATGGAGACTATATTGAGGTTAAAGGCTTAAGTGATATTGTCATTAACACTGACTCATGAACAAGAACTATCTTAGATGTTTTGTATGTTCCCGAGATTGATCAAAATTTGTTAAGTGTCGGACAGCTTTTAGAGAAAGGCTATGTTGTCGTGTTCAAAGATAAAACTTGTGAAGTCTTTGATACAACTGGCATTAAATTGATATCAATAAAGATGAAGGGCAAAAGCTTCTTGGCAAACATACAAATAGACTTAGCCTACTCCTCTACGGCTGAAGTTGGGAATTGGGAGAAAGCAAAAACAATTGAGAAAGCAGAAAAGAAAGAGATTAAAGGCCTTGAAATGTTCAAGATTAATGAAGAGCAAGAGTTTTTCATTTGATCCACTATAAGAAAAGTCATGGCTAGATAAAATGGAAGATGATCCACCAATTAGAGGCACTCAGTTACTCTCTGACATGTATCAAAGATGTAATGTTACAATATGTGAACCCGCTGATCATGAGGAAGCTCTCAATGACCTCAAGTGGAAAAAAGAAATGGAGGAGTTGTATATGATTGAGAAGAACAACACTTGGGAGCTTGTTGACATACCTCCAGATAGAAAGGTAATTGAGGTGAAATGGGTGTTTAGAACTAAGTTAAATGTTGATGGTTCAATTAACAAACATAAAGCAAAGCTTGTTAGGTATTACGATATTGATTGTAATGGTTTCTTGGAAGATATTGAAGAGTACTTCAGGATATTGTTTTAGTCTTGGTTCAGGATTTTTTTAATAGTGCTCTAAGAAACAAGAAATTGTTGCAAAGTCTACAGCAAAAGTTGAATTTATTGGTGCTACAGCTCTTGTTAACCAAGTCTTGTGGTTGAAAATTTTTTGATTGATCTTAACATGGAGCAGAAGAAAGATGGAGTTGTTGATCTTGTTTATTGCCAAACTGAAAACCAGATTGCTGATTTGTTTACCAAACCACTACCAGCCAACATGTTTGAATTCTTGAGACAGAAGATTGGAGTTTACAATTCAAAAATCAAGGAGGAGTGTTAGATATTTGTTTTTGAAACTGCACATCGATTTGTTTCCGTTTTTGAATATGTCTTTAATTAGAATAATTGTTCCTAATTGTTTCCTAAACGTTAAGATAAAATATTTTAGTTTTTGATAACTGTTCCTAAACTTTAAGGGGAGTAATTTCAGTCAGTTATTTTTCCTTTCTACAAGTATTATAAATGTAAGTTGTTCATGGCTCAGCGATATAAGAAGAAATAACAATATATTTTTCTTCATACATCTTTGATCATTTTTATTATTTTATATCCTCCTATTTTGTAAAACCAACAACAATGAACCTATTGTAGAACAATCACAAGAAATAATATTAAAAAGATCACATAGAGAGAAAAATGTTATTTCGAATGATTACGTGGTTTATCTACAATAGCCAGAAATTGACTTAAGCATTAATAATGATTCAGTTTCATTTTCAAAAGTCATTAATGATGATCGTTCTGATAAGTGGTTAAATGCCATGAAAGATTGACATAAATCAATGAAACAAAAATGAAACCTTTTGGAACTACTAAAAGCATGTAAGGGAGTTGGGTATAAATGGATCTTTAAGACTAAGCGTGACTGTCATAGAAATATCGAACGTTACAATGTCAGACTTGTTGCCAAAGCTTTTACTCAAAAAAGATGAAATTGTCTATAAGGAAGTTCAATGATACTATTATGTCCTTTTTTTATTTAAGAAAAATATTGTTGATCGGTAAATATATGCGAAGGTCAGTGGAGGCAAGTCTATATTTCTGATTCTGTATGTTGATGATTTCTTTCTTGCTACTAATGATATATGCGAAGGTCAGTGAGACTAAGAAGTTTCTCTCTAACAATTTTGAAATAAAAGATATGGGTGAGACATACTATGTGATAGGAATAGAATATTTTGTGATAAATCACAAAGATTATTAGGCATGTCTCAGAAAGTATGTATTAATAAAGTTTTAGAGATATTCAAAATTGATAAACATTTAACATCTCCTGTTCCAATACATAAAGGAGACAAATTTAGTCTTATCTAATGTTCAAAGAATGATTTGGAATGAAAACAAATGGAAAATATCCCTTAACATTTGTTGTTGGGAGTTTGATGTATGCTCAAACATGTACGAGGCCAAATAGATACCAAAGTAATCCAAAATTGGATCACTAGAAATTGCAAAGAAGGTCTTAAGATACTTGTAATGAACAAAGAATCACATGCTTACTTGTAGGAGATTTGATCATTTTGAGGTGATTGGATACACATATTCAAATTTTGCTAATTATGTGTATCTTTTATTTGAATAAGTGATTTCATGGAAAAATACAAAATAGTCAGTCATTGTTGCCTCCATCATGGAGGCTAAATTTGTGACATGCTTTGAGTCTACAATTTGGACTAATTGGCTACAGAATTTTATTTCAGAACTTGGAATAGATGACAATATTGTTAAACCGCTGAAAACTAATTGTGATAATCTTGTTGCAGTATTTTTTCCTAAAACTAAAAATTAGTCCAAAAGTGCTAAGCATATGAAATTGAAAAACTTTTTTGTTAAAGAAGAAGTTCAAAAATATATAGTCTTAATAGAACATATTAGCACTGATCCCCAAAGGTATTTACTAACTATGTAGAGAGAATATGGACATTATATATACTAGTGATACCGAATGTGAATGTTGTTATTAATGTTTATTTAATGTCTATCTCCATAACGAAGGTTTCTCATTCATAACCACCATTAACTATTAACCACCATTAACCATGAAGAAAGAATGTGAGGAAAAAAAAAACAATTATAAAGAAATAGTATTGCAAAGAGATAAATTGACATAAGGAGATTAAAGAATTTATTTTCCCTAAATCTCTCATGGATTAAGATTGTGTTGTGTGATAATCATAAATTCTAATATCCTTATTTACGAAATAGTAATTTATAATTGATCTTACACATCATTCATTTTTACACCCATTTATAATACTATAAGTAAAATCACCAGCTAAAGCTAATAGACTCAAAATGCAGATTCTCAGCTGAGTAGCAAACGGCTGCAACTTCGTGCCTCATTGTTTTGGGTCCTGAAGCAATGACTCCCACACTTGACCCTTTGTGCTCAAATAGGATTCCTGAAAAAGAAAAAATAAATAGAGTGATTTCAAATCCATTCACAAGTCTCCAAGACATAATTATAAGAAATTGGAGGTGACTCACTTCTTAGGTCAGGTCTTACACCATAATGCACATTGGTAGCGTGAATAAGTGACTGATACGGAAGACTTTCCAATTCTCTATCAGCATTGTAAACCATAGAGTTTGGCGACACTGTTGGTGTAGACCCTTCCATGTTCTGAATCTGTCTTCCTTCTTTCGTATAATATTTCTTGTTCCAAAGAAAAGCTGCACTAGAAACGCTTGCTATGGACACACATATTACTAGCATGTTGAGGAATGCATTCAAAGGGTAAGAGAATATTTCATTTGAGTTATGATCAATAGGGAAAATGTAGTAACGGGTAATAATCCCTATTAAGATAAGGAACATGACGAAAGAGGATGAAATTATAGCACCAAGCCAGAGCCAACTGTTTGGACCTAATATAGGGTGTACTGGTTCATCAGATGGATTTGGCTTGAACCATTTTATTTGAGGTTGAATTAGGCCATCTGCTTTAAACTCCTTGTCCCTTGTGATGTAGGCCTCAATTTGCAATTCCAAATTGGAAATATCAGAAGGTGTGCCAGATATTGGGAGGATCAAATCTAGCATTGACAGAGATGAAGAGTTCTTGAAGGCACAAATTAGGACCACTTTCGGGGTTTTGCATTTGAAGGTGGTGTTCAGATATATTAGCTCCCGAATGATAGATATAAAAGGTGTGATGCCACTTCCTCCACTCACCATCACAAGAGTGTCATGCCTGGTGGAGAAAAAACAAAGTTTATTATTATGTGGAAGTCGAAGTGAAAGAAGTCATCTCTGATAAAGCATTAGGTTTGAAGCTGTGTTTTGCTTCTAAGATACAAACCGTAGATAGTTGGTTGAAGCAGGTCCATAAGGACCTTCGACAGATGCAGAAAGGCGATCTATTGTGGAAGGAGTTGAAAGCAACTGGTATAGCTTATTGGTCCAAGTTCCTTCAGTTTTAATAACAACACTTAGCTTGTCTTGCTCCAAATTACTGTTAGAAGTAACAGTAAATGGATGCCACTGCAGCTTGGATATGATTGGTATATTTATGAACATCACACTTGTGGGGTTATAAGTTAATCCTGCCAAAAACATGTCATGTAGCTCATAAAAGAAGTCTCAAATAAATTAGTCATTTCTGAAGATAGTGAGCTAGGATAGTCATGTTAGTTACCATGGCCTTTGGAGAAGTTGAGTTCTACAGCTTGACATGGCAAAACCCGAGCAGAAACCAGACGAACTTGGCGTCTTGATTGCAGAAACCTTAAGTAACGATCAACCATGAAGAGGTAGAAACCAGGGAGCATAATTAAGGTGTAGGAAATGCCAACATGAAAGATGAAGAAGACTATGAAGAGGATGTAGAGGTGATGAGTGTAATAGAAGAGCTCAAAATAGGTTCGCCTAATGCGGGGAATGGTTACAATCCACAGTAGCAAACCAGCAAGCAAAGATATCTCTCCGGCCACAACGGATATATCGTTTTTCTTCCATTCCAACATCTGCAACCAAAAAAAGCCACGGCCCCATCAGCTTAATACCACAATACTATAAAACAAAAAACAACATAAAATGCTGTTCAGAGGACTTGCTCAAGAATAACACTGCAACAGGTTTTCTGCTTGGTTTCTAATATGTTCTGCTGTAACTGTTATAGTGTTAATTCATACATACTTGTATAAAATTTTGTTCTTTATCAATGTAAGTTCTTAACTAACCGTAGAAATTTGATGAATAATTGCCCAATGGATGATGAAGCTCAAACCATGAGCAGTGAAGAGTAGCATGGCAATATGTCCAAGCCAAATATGGTACTTGATGCTGCTCTCAGAGGTGAGGCCAAGCAGTGGCAACAAGCTTGAACCACGAGCCACAGGAAAAAACATAAATACTAAACATATGTTCCCAACAATACCAAACCTTAGTGCTGTAGTTTCTAGCTTCTCTTGCCATCTGCACCACCAACATATATCACAGTTAACAATAACAATCAAAATGCTTAACTTAGTTGTAAGAACCCTCGGATAAAAGTTTACATTTTCTGGCCATCCTTTGCTGCTGATGCGGGGGTGATTTTTGCAAAGCTGTTGCTTAAAGCAGTTGCAAAGGACCAGACTAAGAGTGCAATGAACATGAGGAAGAATGCAAGCTCTGTGCCAGAAACAATACCAAGAGGGCCTTTTATAAGTACTGGACGCTTCCATATGGTTACTGCAGCTTTCTTTGAGTTGCTGCTGATGATGCACAGAACATATTTACATGTGAAAACTCAATTATCAGAACTACAATTTTTTTCAGGCTTATTAAAAACTTTGTCCCCACCCTAACATTGTTTGTCTAGAGTTGAAAAATTAAACATTTTGCTAAAATAAGTATTTATTAGATAGGAAAATAAGTATGTAAAATTAATTAAACTTTTCTATAAGATAAAATCAGTTTGTGAAGAAAGTAACCGAAAAGAACTTTTTACAAAGTAATTTATAAGTAAGACATAAGTTCATTTTTTAACAAATAATTATTTGCTATTTCTCATCCATATAAGTATTTAAATGAAAAAAAAATAAAATTTATACTTCTATCTACCATATTTAGTGGATAACATGTATGACATAACAGCAAAATTTAAATGCAGGTCTATGCCTGTCTTTTATGTTTCCTTCTTTATTTGTTCTTAAACTCATGTCATTTTCAATACTTTTTTATGTGTTAGACAAATAAAACGACAATTTGATAAAAAAAAAAAAAAAAAAAAAAAAAAAAAAAAAAAAAAAAAAAAAAAGAGGAAACAAATTATAGAAAATTTGATAATATTATAAATCGTCAGTTAGCTTAAAGAACAGTATTACCCTAACATTCACAAATATAAAAGCACATTGGCAAGCACTATTTTAATAGAGATCAACAAAGTGTAGTGTTAATCTTACAATGAACCATTTATGAAAAGATTACAACCTTAGTAAGTGGTGGAAAATGGTACCTTTCCATGACGGAATCATTTGTTTTCTTTATTATGTGGAGGTAGACACACCCCAAAGTAGCTATGAGCAAGATTGGGAAAGTGTACATCAGAAGATAAGCACCTTCAATAAGAACAGTACAGGGAAATATTAGCATAAAATAAAGAAAGCAATGTAGGCACTGAAATTAACAATTGAATAAACTGATAAGACCTTTTGAACCCAAGTAAGTTGTATTGTTAGTGCTTGCTCTGTATCTAGGAAGCCAAATTTGTCTAAAAGTATTTGTGGGTGACATTATCCAAATGAAAATCCAACCCAAGAACAAAAGCAGCACCAAAAGCCTTATTGCAATTTGAAGCCTGTGAAATTTTGCTTGAGAGGGTGACCTCTTCACCACAGTTTCTTCAGCCATCTTGATTTGGGTTGCAATTTTGTGGGGAGAAAAGAAAAGAGTGCAGTGAGGAGAATCAAAGTGGATGACCTATTTATAGTTCATGAAATGGAATTTGTTTGATGGGACAATTATTTATAAAAGAAAACATTAGGCATGAGACACCAACAGGGTAAAAACAAAAAAGCATGCTTCATGTCCCTCATATAGGAATGTAGAAATTAGTAAAAAAATTTGCATCATGTTCTGTGGACCCAAATTATTGGGTCACATGACAGGGTTGACATGAATCAGAGGTCAACAACTACTTCAGTGTTAGAACTAGTGCCAAGTGAGAAAATCAAGGGTTCAACACCTTTCTCATTCCACATGAATAGATCAAGATAAAAGTGAATAAAAAGTGCATATTTAAATTAAGATAAAAATAAAAAAATAAAATAAAAAATGTATAAAAGTTTTTAAGTCATCGGTAATTGATATAATATTTTTTAATAGATAAATAAAATTAAATGTAATTCATAAAATAAAATTAAAATTATAAAAATTTATCATTATTGATATTATTGTTGTTATTTTATAAATTTATTTTAATTATTATTATAACTATTAATTTCATTATTAATATTGTTTTACAATTTAATTATTTTTATTATTTTAATTGTTATTTATGATTTTATTATTTTTAGTTTTTAATACTAATATTACTAGTATTTTAGTTTTAAAGTTATCTTATTTTTTATTATTATTTTATAAATTTATTATTAATATTTTTCAATTTTATTGATTAATATTTTATTATTATTATTATTTTATAATTTTATTAATTTTATTATTATTTAGTAATAATAATATTTATTATTGTTATTGTGTTATATTATATAGTTAATTATATTTATATTATTATAATATAAATATAAATATATATTAATAAATTAATAGTTAGAACTAATTATATAAAAATTTAATATGTATTTAATATAATAATTACATATATAAATATAATACAATATTTGTTATATAATTTGTTATGTTTTTATAATCTGAAATAATAGATATTTTATTACATTTATATATAATCTACATCTTTTTTTATAATTTTCGTAACTATGAAAAGAAAAAGTATCCTAACATTTTTGTCTTGTTTTTCATTTTTAATTTCTTGAGTTTTGCATTTTCATTGGTTTTCTCTCCCTTCTATCTATATGCGTAAATCCTTTCAAAAAGTAAAATTCTAAATCCTAAACTTTTAAAAAACAAAACAAAGCTTTGATAAAAAAAACACACAAATTTTAAAATTATTACTAGAAAACACATTATTAGAAAAATTAGACAAAAACTACTAACTTAATGTAAATAGAATTAAATTATTAGTAGATTAGAGTTGTTTAGCATGTCTTACTGTTAACTTAATGCGAATTAGATTTTAATTTTTAAAAGAAAATGAATAAATTATTATCCATTAAATAGAAGAATTTTCTTATGTCTTAAGACAGTAAAAGGTATGATATTTGCATTGTTTTTATTTTTTGTTGTATAATTTATGTGTTGATTCATTTATTTATATTATGTATTGTAAAAACAATAACATCGCATACTTTTATGAACTTTCTAAATTTAACTATGGAGTTGTACTGAATATTAAGAAAATTAATTGGTAGAAGACTCACCAACACTTAAAAATTATATAAAAGAGTATTGAGTAACTAATGAATACTTCCTCTTACATTATTATGTATTTCTAAATTTGTAGATCTATAATAAATAAGGTAAAAATAAAATAAGATAATTATGTAGGTAGTTTGTTTTATTTTATAATTTAATCTTAATTATAGAATGATAACCTTTTTTTAGTTTTGAATAAATATTTTTAAAATTATAAACAGATTCATAGCATGAATGAATAGTTTATGTTAATTTTTTAAAATTTTAATTATGAACTAAAAGTAATTTAGTATGCCAAATTATATATATAACTAATAATTACTATTGTTAATTGTTACTGTTAATCAAATACAATTTTATAGATATAATAAACGTATAATACATATAACATTCTGGTGAGAACTTTCCAATACGTGCTACCTGTATATAAGTAAAAAGTCACTAACAAAGTTACTAACTCATATAATATAATCGATTGTGATTTATTGATGGTAAGAAATTAAAATAAAAGAAAGACTATGACAAAGTCAAGTAAGTTATATATGAAAAAAAAAAAGTTTGATGTAAATGATTATGTATGATAAAATGATATAATTTTCAAGTGATATGTTTCTTGCGTTGCTAATTTAAACAATTTCCACTTGCTAAAATTCTGCCTCAAATAATGCCTCTTAATCTTATTTCTCAAACACTATATATATGGTGGAAGACATGAACCATGCCTCTGCTGCTAACTTTCTGATCTAATTCCCTTTTTGAGTTTTATAATATTTTGATGACTTCACCTCCATTCCGATAATCATGTGTTTTTTTTTCTCTTATGAGGAAATAAATTGTTAGAAAATTGAGTACTACACTCAAGATAAATTGAAGTTAAACATCTCCATTAGAGAGAATCCATGATCATAAACTTAAAGCTTTAGTGTTATAAAACCTTTTTTTTATTCAAGTGTAATGGAATAATATAAAATTTAAAATTCTAGTCATAAAATTAAAAATCATTTTTCTATCTTGAAAGGAATTTTTCTTTCAACAAATTTAAAAAAAAAATGTTATTAAAATGTTACATTATAGTTAATTAACATAAAGAGTGAAAAAATGATGTGATATTATAAAATTCATACAAATTATTATTTTATATGAAATATTAATTATATATGTGTACAATTTTTAATTTCTATTTTTTCATACCCTTTTATATAATTTTTATTAGATAATTACATGTTTTTCCTAATTTCCTAATTTCCTCTTTTTTGTGGAATTAATTTTATATGTTAATTATTTATTTTATTTATTATTAAAAGAACACAGTGGATAAAGAAAGTAACCGTTGTTTATCAATAATTCAAAAGTTGATATATATGGTTACATAGCCAAAAATATTAATAATTTTTTACATTAAAAATAAAAAATTAAAGAAGAAATAGTAAAAAAATTATGTAAAAAACAGTTAAAAAATCTTCTTCATTAACTATGTTAAATATTATGTTTTATATTTATGTAAGGGTAGTTTAGTCCTTTTATTATTTCTCTTTGTTGTATATATTTACATTGTATTGCTCTTGCTCATTAATGGAACCCTAATCCTCTTCTTCTCATTTTTCCTCTCTTCTTCTCTTCTTGAATGCTAATCTTCACATGGTATCAAGAGCAAGGATGATTGCCACAGCTTTCGCGGATCCAACTTTTCGACGACCCCTTTTCGCATCTGTTTCGGTGACCCATTTTCACAGACCCAGGTGATCTCGTTCACTCTTTTGAAACTTTGCTGTTAGGGTTTGAATTTGTAGAATTTG
>Ga0209700_101862_pt1 | contig 43686 bp, 11 predicted proteins | sample SiratroredBW_FD_187528 | JGI IMG/M metagenome (GOLD analysis project Ga0209700, IMG submission 187528) | Root nodule microbial communities of legume samples collected from California, USA - Siratro red BW (SPAdes) (version 2) | ecosystem: Host-associated > Plants > Roots > Nodule | place: USA... | reverse complement strand
ATAATTTGAATATTTTCCGTTATGAACAAATTTGAACGTTAGAGCACAATATGATATAAAATCAATTTAAATCAAATCAATAACACATAAAAGTAAATAGTAAGAAAACTTATCTCTTTATAGACCATGTGTCTCCTGCTTTAATAATAATAATGTTAACTGCGCAATGTATATAAGTCATCAAATATAAATATATACTCGAGTTTTGTTATCATCAAAACTCTATCAAATGATTTGATCCTCTAAAGGGACTTTGGACCGCCTAATGTTCAACAATTACTATAACAGACATGTAAGATCATCAAATACAAACACATACTTGGAGTATTGTTATCGTCAAAACTTTGTTAGATGATTAGACCATCTAAAGGAACTTTGAACCATCTAATGATTCAACAATCTCCCCCTTTTTTATGATGACAAAACTACAAGCCTTAAGAACAAATAACTGTAAAAATATCAAGAGATTAAATAGCGGAGGATTTTATTTGGTGAAATACATACATGCACAACTGCATAAAATTATAAGTATAAAACAAATCCAAGAGTATTCAAATTATTCGAAAAAATAGATTTGATCATTTTTCTTAATTATTTGCCATATTTTCTCTTTCTCAACCTTTTTGTCATCACAAAAATGAGTTCATTTAAGAAATCATCAATGTTGCATGGAGGTGCTGATAAGTGATTATGTGTTTAGGGTGGAGAATTTTGGATAATAGGGATGACTTCAAATTGTAGCTCAGTAACCTTGATCCTTAACACGTAAAGCAAATGGCTCTTGTACACACTCATTAGATATTGTTAAATAATTAATAGTGAGAGACAACATTCTTTTTTATTTTGGGGAGTCCATCTAATGCAATTTTATGGTTTGAATAACTCAATAACTTTGGTAAAGAAAGAAAACCAATTAAAGCTTTCTAGATCGGTAAATCTGGTAAAGGAAAATTGCAGCTCATACTCCTAAAATTTTAAAATGTATAGCATGAATTATATAAGAAAAATTTTGAACCAAATTTTGAAAATATAAAATTGGAAATCTTTATATAAAAATATTGTAATCAATATAGAGTTTAATTAAATCAATATATCCCTCTTTTTCAATGGAAAAAAAGTATAATTTTATAGTTGCATTAAAAAATTATTTTAAAAAAATCATGCATCAAAAGTAACAAATATAGATATAGATAAAATTAAATGAAAATATTTGGTGCATTGAGTTTAAGCCAATTGATACTTTCCATTATTCAATTCCGATCATACCTGAAGGTTCTCTTAAATATTTAAAACTTTCTTCTACAAGGGGTTTTATAAGAATATTTGTTAATTGTTCATCAATTGAGACAAATTACAAATCAATGTATCCTTTTGAACATGATCTCTTATAAAATCATGTTTAATTTCAATTTGCTAAAAAATCACTTGTTTTATAAATAAAATAAAACAAATTAGAAGAAACCAAGTTAGTGTACATCAAATTTAGAAAAAAAAATGCAAAAAATATACCACCTTGCCTGGACAATCACATATCATCAAATACATGTAAACTCTATTAGACCATATAATGTGTAAAAGATTTAGACTAATAAATGCAAGCAAAAAAAAATACTTATCTTATAAACGGGACAAACTGTCTAATCTTAGATGAACCTTTGTTAGTAAAATGTGAAGGTCTCATCTATATCTGACCAGTTCCAACAAATCTTGTTCATCTTTGTCTCTTGTCTCTAAATTCTGGGAATGTAGACTTTCTTACCTTTATGAACAATGATCATCCATCTTCCCAATTCCAATATTTTAGTCTTCTTGTTTGGATTTAATATATCTGCAAGAGTAATAATTTTCTCTTTTGGTTTCCACACTGTTTTGGGTCCTTTCATGTTAGTTTTTCTCCAAGATTTATTCTTGAAGGTTCCTGTAGAAATAGGATGTACAATGGAAGAACTAGATGATGTATTATTTTTATCACAACCTATTCCTTTCTTCTCATGAGACTACCTAGAACTTTTCATTAACATGTTTAGAGATTTTTCATTTGTATTTGAATGAGATAAAACTTTTCTAAGAGTGATATTTTCAGTTATAATATCATCAATGTTTGTCTCATTTGATTCAACAGACCTTTTTCCTAATTTTTCTCTAATTAACGCAAGTTCTTTTTCTAAGTTTTTGAGATTTGTGTTATGAACTGCAAGGTCCCTTTTAAGGTTCCTATTTTCATTACACACTCTTTCTTTTTGTTGGAGAAGCTCTGTGTTTTTGAGAAAAATATCATTTAAACTAACTTTCTCTTATTGCATTAATTCAATTTTTTTACAAGAATTTTTATAATTTCTTTTCATTATTTTATGTGAATTTTTTTCTCAGAGCACCTTAATATGTTTAAATATGCAGTAAAAAACTCATGTTCAAATTCGCAATAGAAAAAAAATGAAAAATCTCACAAGCATGGATGTCAAGTGTTGAAAAAATGGATGCTTTGTTCGCTGAACGCTCTCGATTTACCATTGCTCTAAATTTTCTAGTGCTTTTTTCTATGTAAATTTATTGAGAATTACTTTTATAATGTGTTGTGGTGTTCAGAAAAAAAAAATCAAGGTCAAATACATTGTAGAAAAAATTACATAAATCATATAGTCACAACTGTCAAATTACTCTAATTGCTATTTTTTTTTTCTATTTTTGTAATATACTCTAGAATCATTCCTAAGTTTTATTTTGTGTGCCTAATTTTCTTGTTGGCCTTAATTTCTTGTTTTGTTTCTTTTAAAATACTCATTCTAGTTTAGCCTTTTAAATTGAACTTTTCTTGATTTTAAATTCTTGACATCTTGAGATGGAAATTTTTCTTGGCTTGTGAATTGGTGGATGGTTACCTAACATGTTTAGGTAGCATCTTGGAAGAAGAGAAGCTTTCTAAGGTCACTCCTCGTTGGAGAGTTTACAAGATTGAAGGTTCAAGGCAGAGTGAGGAACAATAAGGGGAATAAACAGCAAAAAGAAAAGCAATCACATTACAAACTTGCATGAAAGAAAATAGTTTTGTCATGGAATTTTGATGTATTTTTTTTTTTGTAAACATCTTGTTGTTTTGGTTGTGTTGGGAAAATACATTAAAAGCAATCTCAACTTAAACATTGTAGTAGTGAAAAGTGATTATTCGATAAAAGTGTGTCAAGGGCTCAAAAGTGTCACTTGCACTTTCATCATAGGGCATGTCAAGCTTTTATTGGTTTCCTTATTTGTCTTACTTTCTTGCAATTATTTTTATTTTATTATTTTACTTTTCTTAAGTCTCTGTGACAACTAGGAATCAAAGTCAAAACATTTAAACATTAGTAGACCTTCCTTTGATCTCTAGGATAACAAGAGCACACACATTTACAAAAAAAAATGTTTTAAAGTTTCTTTTGAGAGATAATGTGGAAGATGAGTGGGAAACACTCTAGCTAGGAAATACTTGGGACTTAAGTTGTCCAAGTGATGCACGTCTCTTCTTGGGAGTATACTCAAAAGCCTTTTATTTCTATTTCTTGTTGTAAACTTCACTAAAACATAAAAATTTTATTTGCGAAAACTCTTTCATCACTCAATCTTTTTGTTACGTTTTCTAAATTTTTTGTGAAAATGTTTTCAAACAATAGATGAGTGGTCATGCTTCCTCTAGTGTTCAAGCTAATGCTAAAAATAATGAAGGAGAATGGATGAAAGATAGGATTAAGAAAGAAATGACAGAGATAATGTCTTCCATGATGGCTAAGTCAATGGAAGAAATGAGGATGATGATGGAGAGAATGATGGCAAAGAAAGATAAACATAGTAAGGTTTCAAATAAAGAAAGAAGCCGTCGTAAATACCTCCATTACCAAAGAGAAGAAGGGAAGTGTAGTAATTCCTATCCACCACTCCCTAAACATGATCATAAATATAGAACTCCAACCTATTCGAACAAGCCTAAGGTTGACCTTCTCCCTTTCTATGAAAAAGAGAATGTTGAAAAATATTTAGATTGAGGGATAAAGGTTGAGCATATATTTGAGTGCTACTAGATAAACTCTAAAACAAAAGTGTTTTTAGCTTCCTTAAGTTTTCAAGGACCAACTTTGTATTGGTGGACATCTTTAGTTCACGACCTTAGGACCCATCATGAACTCCAGATTCGGTATTGAAATGAACTTAGGGCTATTCTAAGGAAAGACATGAGCGACTAAGCATCATGTTCTTAGATATTGGTGTAGTTGTTTGACTCAATTTATTTTTCCCTTTTCAACAAGATTTATAATTTAGTTAATTGTTTTAACTTTTTTCTTATTGTCGACTGTTTGGCTTGATCAACAAAATCATGATATGGTTGAAAAATCCTTTTCTAAATTATTATTTAGATAAAAATTATAGTACAACCTAACACTACAAACGAGTGTAGAAACTATCAGTGTTTAAGTCTCCAATCTTAATAGTAATTGCTTAAAAAATTTCACCAAAGAATTTAAATCGTTCTTAAGTAATTTTATATATTTTCTTATAGAAAATAATGTTTAAATAAAATTTGTAAATCATTGAATTAATTGTGTAATCGAGATTTTTTGAATTGGAAAAAAGTGAATTACACAATGAAATCAATATCTGACATCTCTTTAATATATTTACATCTTTATCTTTATAATTTAACTTCTTCTATTATTATTTTCTTTCTTATACTAAAATCTTAAATTTTTATTTTGGTCTATATTATGATTTATGCTTTAAAATCTTACATTTATGTTTGTTTTCTAAACTCAAACCCCCTATATTTTATTTCTCTTTGATTAAATAAATATATAGCAAATATTTCTAAATACGATAATTCAACTTTTACCTATTTACCACTTGCGACAATTTGGTATCCTTGTTAATGGTCATCCGTTAATAACGTTGTATCACAAACTTATGCCATTTAACTATTTAACAGTTTATATTTATTTATATTGGTGATAACTTTTTTCCATAGGGTTTAATAATCGTTTTAAATTTTGTACAACTGTTACTTTAGTTTTTATTTTAACTCTTTCATTAAATGTCACTTGATCTTTGTTTTATAGCTCCAATTGCATACGTAAAGTACATATGAAAATGTTAAATTCTTTTTGTCCTTAAATTGAGAGGACCCTTTATGACAACTAAACAAGCCCTCATCAGTATTGATAATGGTAAATTTAAATTAAGATAGATCAAGAAGAGGTTATTCTTGATATTTTTTTTATCACCCAAAGGACGATGGGTTTTGAAATTAAGGTACTTGTTCAAACTTGTTTTCATGAGTAAAGCTAGTAACGTTTAAAAAGTGCTAAGTTAGAAGCAACCCTAAAGGTAAGTTTGTTTTCTCTTCCTTTTGATTTTAGTTTTTATTTTCCCTTCCTTTAAGTTACTACTCTAATTGCATTCATTTCTCTCTATATTTACTTTTCTTTAATTTATTTATTTTACTTACTTAAAAAATTATATATATATATATATATTGCATGAGACTTCAGACGAAAACAGATCTGAGCTCTATCTTTCACATTCTTTTTTTTTTTTTCTTATGTATATTTCTGTTTGAAACTTCATTTGTTTTCCTTGTATCTTATTTCCTTTTTTTTTCTTTTACTTTCTTTCTTGAATCCGATGTAAATGTATTTTTTTTATCATCTTATCATTAAATAAGTTCATTTTAACAACTCTAATATTCATCCTCTTAAGTAAAATTTTGATTTTGAGTTATGTAAACGAATAAAGATATAATTAAAAGGAAAAAAAAGTCTATCAAAAGTGATCCACTAGATCATCCTAAACCCTAAGTTAGTTACACAAATCAAATACTTGGCACCATGGATACATTTAATAGGAAGAAGTTTATAAACAATGCAAGAAAAAGAAGAAAAGCGTTGGGCATATAAAAGGGGGTAAATGGAGAATATAATAATGTAGAGTTAGTGTCTGAAAAGTAGAGTGGTGAAAAAAAAAAAAAATAGACATATGATGATAGGGTTTTGATTCATGAAAAAGAGGGAGCAAGGGAAGGACAAGAAGAGGGGGAATTGGTAGAAAGCATGTTGTGTTACCCAAAATTGAGAATGGAAGTGATGAAAAGAGTTCATAATTGTAATTAAATTCAAAGTTGAAAAGCCGTACGTATGGTTGAATGGGGAAGAAAGTATGGACTGTATTGGAGTCGGCAGGGGTATTCAAAGGACAAAAGCAAGACACAGTGTGAAATTGGAAATAACTTAGACCCACCCATCTACGCAACCAAGCAACCACCTGATCAAAATATGTCCATTTCCTACTGCTTAATGCTAGTAAATACTTTACCGTTTTACATTTTCTAAATACTTAACTTTTAATTATGTGAGGGATTAAATAAGAATAACATTTGTATTTTCTAAATATTCTCTACCTATAGATGCCTTCTTTCCATTAGAATTGTCATCTATTTCTTTCCAATTAAAATGGATTTGAGAAAAAGTTATGTTGTTTGAAGAAAAAATAATCAATATGGGATAAATAGTATTGCTTTTCTTTAATTAGATTTTGGATTGTTTTTCTTTCAACCTTATGATTAGGAAACCCAAACAAGATAAAAGAATCCTAGAAAAAAATAAAAAACTCTATTTATTGATTTTTATCCTCTATGAATTTTGTATATAAATGTAAAAAAATTAAATAATGTGAGAATTTTAAATATGAAATTAAGAATTATTGGAGATTCACACTCAATAAAAATGATAAAAATGAGTAGGATGAATAATATATATAAATAAAGATCAACAAATTTATTATGTTAAAGTTTTGTCACATCAAGTTTTTTGTATGGATTGTCTCATAATTTGTGATTCACTGAATTCATGAATATGATCCTTCAAATAATACTCTATACTTACTTATCAATACTTAAATTTCTAGAAAAAGTTTACAATGTCATCCAACTTATACACAAAAATAATATTATCTACATTATATTGATTTTTTTTGACAAAATATTTAAAAATTACATGTATTATTTTTTCTACTCTTAATCACTTAATAAATAATTGACCCTTTAGTAACTAATTTATAGATAAACGTTTTATAAGAAAAAAAATCACTAAGAACTTGTAAGACTTTATTGAACACCAGGGAAAAATCACAAAAGATACATATTAAGGGATAACATATCATTAATAGAAAAATTCATTATTTAACCAATATAAATTAACCATAAAGATCAAAATTGAAATAAAGTTAAAAAAAGAAAACAAAAGTATTTATTGTTAAGGCTATGTAACAAAAAGTTACTTAAGAAGTTTACAAAATATATACCTTTACTTCTCATTTTTTTAGTTTAATCTCGTAAATATAAAAATCGTATTATTTTTAAAAATGTCTTTATTAGATTAATTTTTTATTTAAGTTTACAACAATCCACACATGACATAACCAAATGAGTTACACGTGTTAGTGTCTTGTATTTATTAGGTTAAATTAATTCTTTATAAATACTTTCAGTTAAGGTGATAGACATCTATTTGATGAGTTATTTCTCACCCTTCATCACATGTTACAAAGTTGACCAAGTTATTATGATAATTTAATGTAAAGACCAAGTTAGTTGGACACAAATATTCTAATATATGACAACAAACTTTTTTTTTTTAATTTAGATAATCAAATTGAAATTAAACTTATCAAAATTAAGGCCACGAGAAGGTGTTAGTATCTTATGACTTGATGAATAAGATTCAAGTATGCCATAAAAGTCTCTTACATCAAGTGCTCAACTGTAAAATGCACAATATTGTTTTTATACGATAAATCATGTTAAAAAACAGAAAATAACTAAATCTAAATATTATAAGATGAGTACTAGAAAAAACACTTCCTCTAATTTTAACAATAAGATCCACTTCCTCAATTTATCAAAGAAAATATTATTAATATAGTTTAAAATGATATTTATATTGTTTGAAAATTAATTTTTGTCAGTAATACCTCTCCCTGTCTCGCGCTTTTACATTTTATTCAAGCATAATTGAAAAAAAAAAAAAAACATAATGAATTATTATGTCTCCTAAAACGAAAACAACATCAAACATCATTTTTAATATAAGTATAGTGAACAGTGAACACTATGCATGAGAGAACGCATTTTAGTTTTTCTTTATTTTGAAACTTGTTAGAAATTCTTTAACTTTTTTTTTTTTTTCATTTTGTATTGTGTCTGAATTTTCCCACGTCCCCTTCTCTGCTTCTATAAATACCTCTGCTACGTCCCTCCCCACAATGTATCAGAAGCATTTAATGTCACATAATGGTAGCTAGCTAGCAAGCTAGCTTTTTTAAAAGGGTTATTAGCTGCACCTTGTGCTGTTGTGCTCTTGTTTTTTAGTGTGGAAGAATCTGTAAAGCTCAGGAGGGATAGCGCCATGGATGGTCATTACTCATCTTTTCTTTCTTCTCTTTCTTTCCTTTGCCTCTTTGATCTTCTCTTGCGCTATCCATCCTGAGTTTCATGGCTTCTTTCCACACACCCTTCACAATGGAACCTTCCACCTTTGCTTTTTCCCTTCATATTTGGTTGAATCTCATAAAACACCCCACAAAAGTTCTTCAACTTGTATTCATTCATCATGCACCACCACTCAAGGTTCTTTCACTACTACTACAACTTGTTTCTTCTTTCATTTTGTTGGTTATCACAACTTTAATGACTAACATCTTTTGTTTTGTTTGTTTCTTAAATTTTGTTTTCACTGCCACAAGGATGGAGTGAGTGGAAGAATGAAGAAACCAAGTGTGTTGTCAAGTCTTGGGTTGGCTTAAAGTTTTCTCTTTTGAAATGGTTTTAAAAGTTAACTAGGCAGAATTTGGTATATGTTAGTGTCTAAGACCATCATGTGTGTCACAATATATAAGTTCAAGTAATAAACTCACAAAATCAAATGAATGGTTGATTCTCTTTACAAACTTTCGACTATTTCTACCTTTCTTCTCTCCTTCTAGCTTGTAATCAAGATGCTTACTTAGATCATGATCCATGATAAATGTTTGGAATTTTTTCTCCTTCGCCGTAAAAGTAAATACATAACTATACCAAAGTAAGAGTATATAACCTAATGATCAACCATGAAATTAAGAGACTTTCTTTTGCCCTTGATTTGTTGTGTTGATGTTAAAAAAAGGGTTCATTTGATTATTGACGAGAGAAGCGATTTGTGACTTCTCACTTCCATTCTTGAGTGGTTTTTGAGTTAAGAGGACTATTACCTTGTCAATTCTTGGTGGGCTTGAACATCATCCTCAAACATCGCAAGGATAGGAGGAAGATTGTGTAGAAAAAAGATGAAAAATAGATAAAATATTATAAGCCAAACCTAGCCACTATCACGTGGTGTGGTAGACTAGAGATGTTGACTAGTCCCAACTTCGTGTGAGTTACGGTCTAAGTTCAAATTCCTATGATTTGGATTGCCCAACGTTAAAGCTAAGGTTTGTGCAATTCTATTTGTCTGCCCCCACTACTTAGTCTTGTGATGTATAGTTCCCCTTTTGGATTGAAGTGGGTTCTAGTGTAGACATTGCACATGTGTAATTTGGGATTCACGTATAATCAAACTTAGAGCAACATATGTTGTCAACTATCGAGAACAAAAGCCACACCACACAAACGCTTTTTATTCGATTCTTGTCATTGGAATTTGAAAGGGTTAAGGTACTCATGTATCTATTGTTTATTAGAGGAGGTTCATGTAAGCTTTAGAAGATGCACAAAAAGAGAAGTTTTACAAGAAGAGAGAGAGGAGGATGGGAAAATGAAAAAGTGGTAGAGAGCAAGTTATTAGAGATGTTATTCATGCAATTGCAATATTATGTCTCACAAATTGATAGACTCGAGTTATTTGAGGGGACCACATGTGAATTTATAGTACTTTATAGTAAAGAATAAAATATTCATCTGGCCCTTGATTTTGATATCACATGGCAATTAATGTTCTACATTGGAAAAAAATTATGTAGTTCAAAAGTTCGTACCATCAATTAATTAGACTCAGAATGTTACAAAAAAACAAATGTAATTAATTCTTAACTTTAATCGCTTTTGGTTTATTACTTTTCATCTTCAACGTTATTGCGTGGTAATTAATTTGGTCTTAATATTAGTGCGACAAAGTTTGCAATTAAATTTATGTTAAGTAATATTAAAGATGAATAATGCGTTTGAATTTTAGTGAGAGACTCCCCGAGGTTCATTTCAATCTTCACATATGCTTTTTCGTTATGATGGTGTGCAAATAATAAATCAAACACACAAAAATTAATTGTTGAAATAAATTATAGAACCATAAACTAAAAAAATTCAAAAACGATATTAATAAAGGAAAAATTCTCCACCAAAGAAACACTTGAAAAGACATTTGAAAAATCCACTTTTAACAAAAGTCTTTGAAATCAATTTAAGGTTTCGAATTCAATTATATATATAAAAAGTGCTAACACTAGCGTTGTTCCTTTCTAAAAATGGTTCTCCTTATTGAATCTACAAAACGAATGTAACTTTATTTTATCGCTTTTCTTGTAAAAGAAAGATAATCTGTTAGTGCTCTATAAGGGTGACTCTTACTTCTAGTCTTTATGAAAATAATTCAAAGTTGCCTAATTTTTCAGACAAGATTGAGGATGGGTTATCAATCGTTGAAGAAAAAGAAACTTGAATAAGCCTATCAATCGTTTTATATTTTTTTTTTGTATAAAAATATTATGCTTAAAATATCGTAATAAAAATTCATGTTTCCTATGATTACATTCATCCTCTACTAATTAAAAAAAAAAAAAGTACAATGAAAGATTACATTTATCGTACTAACAATGAAAGGTTACATTTTTTTTATGATGGTAACAAACATACAGATTTTTACCTATATAACAATTAATCATTTACAAATATTTTTTATAGAACAAACTAAAAAGTCATATCATGTATGTCTAAATCAATAAAAGTGTAACCACACACCAGTATCTATTCAATAAAGCACATTATTCATCTTTTTCACCCTTTTAAGATTTCACATCATGTACTTGGCTCGGCATATTTTACATGTACTTGATAATTTGATAAAGAGAATCAATTAGATTTGGCTGATGGCTGAATTACCAACACAAGTGAAGTTGAATGATTAAAACCTACAATTGAGCTATGTTATTGCTAAAAAGCTTTGAAATCTGTAGAATAGAGTGGTGGATTTTACTGATTTGGCACAATAATTAGACAAATTTTACATTCTCCATGGTTCCTACACCACTGCACAATCAAATCAGACCAAGTAATTAGGATTAGAAGAAAGTAACACTTAATCATTGTTCTTTCACTACTACTCTTTTAATCATTGGTTTCTTCTTAACACAACAAAATTGGTGTTAGTTTATAACAAATTATGTATGCCACTTACAGAAACAGATAAGAGGTGAGTGTTTGTTTTAAAATTTAGAAGACACGTGTTATAAAAAAAATTAGGAAAGATGAATGTTTTTTTTCCTTAAAATGAAATATTATAACTACCATTTTCTTGATCCAAAGTGTTTGGGGTGTTAAGAATAACAAAATAAGAAGCACAGAGAAAATATTCTTTTTGAAGGATCACGTAATCTATTCGCAATATACTATATTCTAACACCAACATGGTTTCTATATATATAGAACCTAAACAAAAGAAATAACAAAAAACTTTTCAAAACAAAAAACGTTAAGGCACTTAAAAAAACACGCACTAGATGATGTAATTTATCTTTTGCACTCTTCCATCAAAGAGTCTAAGCATCTAACTAAGTTCTTTAATAAATAGTCTTTTCCACATAATTTAGATCCAATCATCACAATTCTCCACCTTGATTGTAAATTATGGAAGAACTTTCACTATGATTTTCCTTTGTCCTCAAACGATAAAATAATTAGCTTTAGGCATCATAAAATTTTTGATTGACAAAGACTTTGTAAATAAACACTACAAGAAAAAAATTTATTTAGACACCAATTTTAACTACCAAATAAAATGATTGCTAGTTATGATCAAAATAATCACCAAATTAGGTATTGGTTGCTAAATAACTATAAAATAAAAATAATGATTGAATTTAGTGACTAATTAAGTCAAGATAATTGGTATCTAACATTAGCTACCAAGGTTTTAGTCACTTATACCATTAGATTCAATTTAGAATCTAATGATATAAGTGGCTAACCTTGGTAGCTAATGTTATATTCCAATTATCTTGACTTAATTTGTCACTAAATGCAATCATTATTTTTATTTTGTAGTTATTTAGCAATCAAACCTAATTTGGTAGTTATTTTGGTTACAATTAGCAATCATTTTATTTGGTAGCTAATTTTGGTGTCTAAATAGTTTTTTTCTTGTAGTGACATTTGTTGAATTTTCCCTCGGGGCTATCTTCTCAATCCCAACCTCCTTAGACTCAATAATGTCTCTCACAAAGTGCAGTTTGATGACTATGTGTTTTGTCCTCTCTTTGTAAATCTGATGATCAGTTAAATGTATGACACTTTGACTATTATAATGAACGGTCACACAGTCTTACACAATATCCAACTCTCCAATCATTCCCTTCAACCACAATGCATCATTCACCCCTTTTTATGAGCACAATATACTCTACTTGGATAGTAGATAAAACCACCACTCATTTTGAATTTGCTTTCCAGCAAACTGTTTTACCAAACAATGTAAAAAGATACTCCACAAAGTGACTTTTTGATATCAACATTCCATACATAATTAGTGTTTACAAACCCTTCTATAGTAACTCTGTTATGGGTAGTGTGGTCATTAGTCAAGATACAACTCTTTTTACTTAAGAACGTAGCAGTCTAAACGTCACAATTCGATTGTGACTTGGCCTACCTGGCCTCCATCACGGGACAATTGATGCCACTCGCAACAATCTCTCCCTTAACAATTGTCCCACTAGGAATCAAACTCTTCAATTGTGACTCGAACCACCTGGCCTCCGCCACAGGACAATTGTGCAACTCGCAACAATCTCCTTCGGAACAATTGCCTTACTAGGAGTCGAGCTTGTGACCTTAACTCTGATATCAATTGCTAGATTGAGTGCTTAGCACTAGACTAAAAGTTATATCCAATACTTAGGGCACAAGTCTTTCTACTTAGGAGCATAGCAACCCAAACACCACGATTCGATTACGACTTGGCCCACCTGGCCTCTGTCACGAGACAGTTGATGTCACCCACAATAGGTAGAGAGTTTATATACCACACCAGACGATATTGTTCCATTTAGATATCACTTCAAAACCTCCCAACGAGCTCATCTAGGATCTTCCATGTACCTGCTAACAACACTAATAACATGAGCTAGATCCAATCTTCTACAGTCCATCCCATGCACAATGCTACTAACTCTATTAGCATAAGGGGTAGTTCATCTTCCACCTTTCATCTTCAATACTTGGAGCTTGGGTAGCTAAGAGCTTTGAGTGGTGTCCTAGAGGTGTTCCCTCAGGTTTAGATTCATGCATTGTAAACATCTCAACATCCTTCTATAAGTACCTAACCATTTGGTCCCTTTTGTATATCCATCCCCATGGGACCAAAATCCTTCATTTCAAACTATAAGCTTAATTTTTCTTTGAGCTCCTCTAATTCATTTTTATATTGGTTGGCTATAAGCAAATCGTCTGCATATTAGAGTAAGAACACCATAGACTCTTCTTCTCTTTTGAGGATGTACTCCTCTAGAACCCAATCTACCATAAGAAGTCAAAATATCTTGTACCATTCTCTTGGACTATGTTTCAAGCCATACAATGATTTTTCAAAGAGAAATACCTTACCTTCCACTTCAACAAACCCCTCAGACTACTACATGTAAATAATCTCGTCCAAGATACCATGTAGAAAAGTTGTCTTCATGCCTAACTGTTTCAACATCAAATTTACTAGTTAACAATACACATCAAAATCCTTGCAGAACAATGTTTTACAATAGGTAAGAATATCTCATTATAGTCTACCCCTCCATCTGTGTAAAACCTTTCACCACCAATCCATCCTCAAACCTTTGTCCTTCCATACCTGGAATTCCCTTTTCTTCTTAAATACCCACTTGTATCGTACCACCTTCTGGTTTCTTGGTAGATTAACAAGCGTCCACATGTGATTCTTCCTCAGAAATTCATCTCCTTCTTTATGGCAACCTGCCACTACTGACCTTCTGCACCTTTTATAGCCTCCTGAAAGCTTTTAGGTTCTAAACCATCTATCTCCTCACCTACTGTCAACTCATAGCTGATAAGGCCAACATATCAAACCTTTGTGTAGGTTTGATCATCCTCCCCTCCCTATCGTTATCATGCTTAAGCTGATAGTTGGAGTCAACATCTACGCATTTAGGTCTTCTTGTGTAAGAGTCAGAACGTTGGTTGTTAAGGAAAAAGTTCAACACCCTGTAATTTTGATTAAGTGTTTGAACCAACAAAGTACGTAGTTGAGTTTGATAAGAGGAAGATTAAATCATATCAGCACATCATTTACAGACAATAAGAAATTGCTTATCAACAACAATATTTGTCAGTAGAATAATGAAGAATAGAGGAAAAAACAACGAAAATACCTTTCACTTCATATGATAAGCATTGATGAATGTCAAATAGAAAGGAAATCAAATAATAAGCTCAATGCAAACTCCAACCTACCACAAGATCAAAGAATATTCCTAAAGCTTAAGTTTATTTTACAGAGATTGCCTCCTACATAGGTCTTCAAGAAGACTCATGCAAAGTATCAACCCTCAAATATCGCCTAGAGTATGAGCTAAATCTATAAAGACCACCAACTCTCCTGACATAGCTACCATAAAATTTTGTACCAGCTACTTTCCTTGTACGATATGCACTTTTACCATGTGATGGTAAAAAAGGTTCTGCTACCAAACATCCAGGATATTGTACATAGAAGAAAAGCTTTTAAAGATGCATAAGTTGTATTAAATGCGATAATCAAATTGGAGCTCATCGGATGCAAAGAAGGCATGAAATAACAATTGAAGTTCCTCAACGGTTATAAACAACCTCTTAACGACTACCTTCTTCCAGCGAATATATAAATCCTACTATTAAAAAGAATAATACAAGAGAAGAGAGGATACACTGTGCCAAAATATAGTCAAGAAGAAAAACAATCCTCAAAAGCTTCAAAAAAGGATCTTAGATATTAATGTATGAAAAAAAACAAGTTTAGGCCGAGTAGAGGGGGGTGAATTGAACTTTTAAAAAAATTCACAAATATGAAAAGTATTAAAATTTGAATGAAAGCTCTTTCTTAAAACTATTGAAAATGACATTAAGAGGTGTACAACAAAAGATCAATAAATTCCAGATCAGAAACAATCAATTGAAACAATACATAGATATGAAAATAGTTCAGTAATAATCCAATTACTATCAGAAACAATGAACAATAAATGTAATTAATTGAAACCAGAATGTAAACCGGATTAGTCAAGAACCAGTAATAACACCAGATTCAAAAGCGAAAGTAATTTGTTGAATAAAATCACAAACTAGAACTGCCCAGAACTGATCAGATAAACAGTATTGACAGTAACCTAAAGATCGCTCACATAACAACACAATCAGATTTAATAGACAAAACCAGAACCAAGAATTGTTTCAAGAAATCAAATTTCCAGAGGAACAATCAATTATACACTAGTCATTGTTAACAGGAAATACCCAATTAGTATAAAGAACTGATACAGTCAATTAAAAAGATGTAATAACAGTTTCAGAAAACTTAGTGAAACACAATCAGAATGAAGATTCAATTATGCGCGATGAATAATTTATTGAGCAAGCGACAGAAAGTATGATAAAGTGTTCAAGAAGAGAGAAAGAAAGATCAAGAACACTAAGATTTATACTGGTTCACCCTTCCTCAAGGGCTACATCCAATCCTTTTCCAACTAGCAAAGAGTTTTCACTATAAAGATCAACAAGATCAGTTTACAGCAATACAAACACCTTACTCCCCGCAAGATACCATTGCTCCCAACAGCAAACAACCTACTGTACCCCACAACAAGTAAAAAACAATACAGAAACCCATTGCACAAACCTAATTACAAGACCCTATGTAATCTAGGTATAAACAACACTGTTACAGATCACAACCCACTACAAAATGTAACCCAAACCACTCACTGTACCAGAATTTATCAAAGATATTACAGAGCAGAAGTGCTTCTATACAAAATAGAATATAAATGGTTTAAGAACAGTATAAAAGACTTAGCTCTGGTGCAAAACCAGCGTTGCACTTAACCCACTCAATTCAAAGCTCCAAGATTAAAGTTATTGAAGTTTTTCTTGAAGAAAATTGAATGTAATGAGTTCCCAAGGTGAAAGCACATTTTTCTCTCTTAGAAAGTCACAATTGATCGCTCCAAATTCTTAGGAATGTTTTTCATAAGTATGTTATGTCATAATTCATGCTCACCCTTTATATAGACAATCTGGTTTTTAAAATCTGTCAAAAAATCAATCAATTGTATCAATCAGTCAATCGATTGATTTTTTTTGTGAGTTAGAAAATTCTAGTAAGTTGTATTCTGAAAAAACAATTTACTGATTTACTCTTTTTGAAAAAAATGTTTTTCAAAAATTTGTTAAACCTCATTTGTTAATCAAAATAAATTTTAAAGCATACTTTGAGTGATATCTCATGCAACTCATGGTTTTATACTAAAACCACACTCACACACGCACCTAACCTAAGTCCTAGACCAAAACTTCATCAAGCTCCACGATAACTTCAAGCAATCCACTTTGCTTTCTTTGATCCATATAGACTTCATCATATTGTTGACTTCATCAAACCATTTAGCAAGCCTTGGTGCTAACAATGTAGCGACACTGTCAAAACGTATAGGTTTATGAGTGCTTAGAGGAAAACATGAGAAGTACCTCTTTAGTCGCCTAGCAGAGTGAAGTTTCTAATTGTATTTGTCAAAAAATGTAATCCCTTCAAAGAGTTAGAAATAATTTGAATTAGGAGAGAAAGCCCAAACCTTTTACAACTTACATCTCATTCTCTCCAAAATGGTTTTGTTCATCATCCTAGCCAACTCATTTTGTTGTGTACCTGTAATAATCTTATGTCTCTTTATACCTTCCATCATGCAAAACTCATTTAACTCCTGAAACAAATTCTAGTCTATTGTTTATCCTCAGCACTATTAGATTGGTCCCTTATTGATTACTCACCACAATGCACCACTTCTGAAACCTCTAAAAAGTCTCACGCCTTTTATGAATAATCATCTATGATGGTGAGGAAATAAGACCCTTCACCATGAGTCTTAACTCTCGTTGGACCTCACAAGTCTACATGACAAAAGTTAGACACTGTCTGCGTATTCAATTAATTTTATAAAAAATGAAAAAAGTTAGTTTTTATCTTTTTGTTTAAAACGCTACAAACACTAAAAAATACTCTCTTTTTAATGAAAGTTCAAAGTGGTTAGTTTATGATTTAATTGTTTTTTATTTTTAGAAAATACAAAAAATATAATTTAAGTTCAACCTACTGGATTTACAAAAAATAAATAAAAATAAAATTTATTTTTCACACTCTTAGGATTACCTTTCACACCCCACACACAACCTTTTTGACATCCACATACAACGCCAATTATTGAGTTCTTAACAATAACAAAGTAAGAAACACAAGAACAATATTGGAAGAAAGCATTATTATTAACTAAAAGGTTTTATACATAGAGTTTACTCATAATTCAATGTATCGTCTAAGACCAAAATGTTCTTTATGTATAAAACATAAACAAAAGGAATAACATATAAGCATTAAGACAGTTACAACAAACAGGTGCTAGACAGTCTAACTAGTCTTAACACTACTAGATTGTCTCTAGTAAGCAATCTTCTACACCCTTCCTTCAAACGATCTAAGCATCTGATTAAACTCTCCAACAAGTCTACTTTAAAATCAAACATTACACAAAAGATTAACAAAGCAATATCTATTTTAAAAAACAAATTTAACTATGATTTTACCTCTCTTTCATATTCTCTTAAAACACTTTGTTAATGAAGCAACAATTGAATATGTATATACTACTTGAATATGTCATAGTCAATATATCCTTCAAAAGATACGACTAATTGTGAATCTTGAATTGATTTATTTTTATTTCAAAATAATATGAATTTAGGTCTAGTTACATGAAGAAAAAATAGAAAGCATTATGATAACAAAATATTTCCAAAGTAACAAAATTAATAGAATATATTAAAAAAAGTAAACAACATAAATAGAAAAAAGTTATATCGTTTGAACAAATGAATTCAAGAAAAAATAATGTAAAGTTTAATTGAAACGAAAAGGAAAAAGAAAAGGATTTTGAACCGAACCTAAATTATAAAAGAAAAAAAATTGTTTAGGTCGAAGCCCACAAAAAAAAAAAGACCAAAAAATATAGGCAAACTCTTCGTGCACCTCTATGGGAAAGTAAAAATATTGTTTTACTCTTAATGAAATAAATAAATAAACCTTAAAGCACTCGCTATTCGTCTTCATCTTTTCCATCTTCTTAGTTGCTCCACCAACAACCCCTGCCGTCTTTTCTTGCTTTTTTCTTTCTGTTGTAGAGAATTTTTGTACCCCCTTCACTCAATATCAAATCTGCATTGCTCCCATTGAAAGTGTGTTTTAGGCTTTGTCTTAGAGTGAGTGTGATTGGTGGTGAAAGAGAACCTATGCATAGTTGAGGAGAAATTCTCTAGCACATGGTCTAAAATGATTAAAACAAACCACAAAGCATAAGCTGAACTAGGGCAAAAATAGTTTTGAAAATAGAAAACTGGACAAAAATAAATCGATTTCAGGATAAGTGAAATCGATTTATTCGCGCTCTAGATAGAACTGCGTAACTGTTTTATCAAAATTGTTTTGGGTTTTCCAATATAAATACGGAGGGTTTTCTAACGTGCTCAGTGAGATACGAAATTGAGAATCAATTGAGAGAGAACTGTGAAAATCAATTTGGGAAAACTAGGGATTTCTTGATCAAATTGAAAGGGGTTTTTTTCTTGAAGAATCAATCTTGACCAAAGTACTATGCTATTGGATTCCTTCAAGACCGTGCAAAGGCCTCTCTTGTTGCGCGAATCAGGAAGTTTCTCAACCTTTCTTGAACCCGTTTGATTCAAGATTTATGTTGTTTCATTGTAATTTTGTATAATTCTTGAACAATTGCATTGAGTGTGGGCTATAGGGTTTAGTCGTGTGTTGTTGCTGAATTGATTAGGGCTGTGGGGTGTAATTTCAATAATTCAGTGGTGTTCTTGGTTCTTGCGGGGTGTGAGAACTGTGTTTGATTGTAATTGAACAATTGAATGTTTTAGTGAAACTTTCTTTGCTAGTGGGGCAAAGAAGACTAGACGTAGCTCTTGAGGAAGAGTGAACCAGTATAAAATTGATTGTGTCTATCTTCTTTGACCCTTCTCTTGTGTTCTTGATTAATTCTTGATCACTTGTTTAGCCTCTGCACGGCCCACTGTACTTGAATATAACAGATTTGGTCAATTTGTATTCTACATAATAGACAAACTTTTATGCATAATACTTGAACCTGAATTGTTGCGTTTAGTGGTGTTTTCAAATCTGTTTTTGTAATTTGTCAAAGTAATTTTGAATCAGATTTGTAATATTGATTTTGAGGTGCTTGTATACGTAGCTATTGTGAATCCTTGCTTTTGATTGTTTCTATTTTGTACAACTGCAGATTTGTTAAATCTAGCACAATTATTCTTCTTTCAATTATACCATTCTCTCATTACTATAGTGCATCATTTTATCTTTTCTGAATAGCACCACAGTTAGCATTTTAGATAAGCTATTCTTAACTACTCTGTGCTTTATCATTGAGTCTTGTTAGATTGTATTTTGAACCTATCCAGGAGGTATACCATTCCAGCTTCAACTGCTATTTTTGTGTACTGGTTAAGTGTCATATTGGTTCTGCTGCATTGTCTCTATAACCTATTTTGTGAAACCTTTAACTGACTAGTGCAGTTTGGTTTTCCCTTATTCACAGTTCACTTCATACATTAGTTTGAATTGATTGACTTGCACTTTGCCTATTAACTTGTGTGATGGTTCTTTGGTGATTACTATATTATATTTGAGGGCTCCAGTACTGGTTTTGCATTGTTACATTATTGAAATTAGATTTCTGCTACTAGATAGATTTCACTTGTATACAATATTGATTGTTATTACTCTGCAGAAAAAAAATCAGTTTATCCGTGCTTGAAATCAGTTTACTTCTGCTCTGCACCTAATATCTTTGATCTTTGAGATTCATTAAAGGTTTTTTATTTGCGAAAAATGTTTTCAATGTTTTAAATTTCAAAAATCTTTTAAAGTTCAATTCACCCCCCTCTTGAACTCAGCCAAATATATTTTCACTTTTGATGTTTCACTTTTATCTTGTTGTATTATGGATTAGGTAATTTGGAAAGTTTCTAGATTGTATAATCCAGAACATATTACTTTTTTAAAATACACATGGGATTGCACAATCCAGAACGTACTTCCAGATCCACAATTGCCTTTCAGATTGTGTAATCCGTAGTGTATTTAAAAAAAGTTCTAGATTGTGCAATCCAGGTTACTTCCAAATCTAGAAATATGTTCTAGATTGCACAATTTGGAATATGTTATTTTTTTAAAAGAAAAAATACACTCTAGATTGAACAATCTAGAAGGTACTTCTAGATCTGAAAATATGTTCTGGATTGTTCAATCTTGTGCTTATTTTAAAAACATAATATGTTCTGGATTTGTGTAATCTGAAATGTATCCAGTATGTGTTTGCTATTATGAATGTTATTTGTGAAGTTTAGTCAATTTTGCTTTTTATTAATATAATAATTATATTGTAGACAAAGTGTGCATCTCAAGACGATGGTAGGCAGAGACCTACAACATCGGTCCGTATAGGAGATTGTGAACAAGTTTGTCATTCTAGTATTGGTCATGCGATGGATGCGGCTAAAGGAGGACTTGGTCAACAGAAGGATTCCCTACAGAACCTTCAGATCGTTCTCTATTAGTAAGTTTTGCAGATCATGTTGTTTTGAGATTGTGGGAGGGTGTAAGGATAAGGAACTATAATTAATTATTGTACTAGTAATTATTATTTTTAGTTACAGACACTCATGTGTTTATTAGGATCGTGGAGAACTAAAATTGGTCTTACATGTTCTCAAATTAAGTAAACTTGGGGTGCCTCATCCTCAAATTGAGGCACTTGTACATAATTATTCGAGATTGTTACCATTGTGTAACTTAACTTAAGAAGTAGTCGATAAGGGGTTGATTTCAACCTTTGTGAAGAGGTGGCACCAAGACACTAGTACTTTCACCTTCTGGTTGGTGAGATGACGATAACATTGGACTATGTGTCATTACTGCTCCATATCTCTATTGTGAGGCAATTTCCTCCGTATGTTCTAGTGGAATTCATTACAGCTTCAACTATTTTGGTGGGGTTGCTAGGGGTTGACTTGGGTGATGCCACCTTCAAATGAGACATAGTTGTGGTGCACACATCAAACTTAGTTGACTTTGAGAGATAAATGAGGAGCCGTTAGACTTGGGAGTGTGTTGTGAGGATTTATTTGTTGCATCTAGTAGGATGCACGATACTTGTTAACAAGAGTGAAACACCAATCTATATGTCATACTTGGTGTTGTTCAATAATCTATGAATGTGTGGCGATACTCGTGGAAAGTTACGACACTAACCTACATGTATGACCAATTAGGGGATGTGTATTTTGTCCAGACAAAACAATTTGGTGGTTATGATATGCTTATACAAGTAAATCATATACACAATTAATAGAAGTTACATTTATCATCATATGAATACATAAATATTGTTGTGTTGAAATTGTAATCAACGTGGATATATGAACATTTTTTAGGCTTGGGAACGAGGGATATGAACCTACCTCTTAAGAGGTTCACTCGCGGGAACAGGATATGTCATTGTATGACATATTTGCATTGTTGGCATTGTGCGAGTCCAGTTAGGTGCTCTGACCCATGTTGGGGTTATATTAAGTCCAAATGCAAACCATCGTCGTAATATGTCATTTGAGTTAATATCCTTATTTTTTGGATACGTATGGACACATGTACGTGTCAACATTTATGCAAGCATGTGTTGTGATAGTACAAATATGAGCAGTCGGTTGTTCCACCTCCTATACCATATGATGGTGGAGTTATGGAAGTTATAGATGAAATGTGGTTAAACTTTGTTGACCACCTCCTCACAGGTGTGAGATTGGCTTCTCATGCATCTATATATGTAGCCAAATGCATGTCATGTTTCAAAATTGTGTCACACCCATATATAGTTTGTGGTGCAGAGGAAGATCGACTGATTGTAACCACATTGTCGCACTTGTAGTCCACAAGATGGAGACACAAACCCTACATCACAATAGATCATGCATGTCTAGTAAGTTATTTTGTTATTCACTATTCATTGTTTATTATTTACCACGGTTTTTCTTTTACACATGTCATTTCAATGAATACAAGGTATATTCAAGTGCATTGTCAATGTCTATGGTCACGTCACTGAAGGCACTCTAGCATGAGAAGAAACACATTGCACTCAAATTAGCTCGCAGTGTGACAGATGGGGGGTTGTTTATATTAGAAGTTTGTATTCTGTATACAACAGGCACCAAGGCCATAGTAGTTAGAATTTTATATTATATATTATTTTTATTCTTGCTTTGAATTTATTGATTACTTTTACATTATGACAAATTTTAATTAATTTAAAGTCGTGTTATCTTTTTATTTTATTCAAGCTTGGTTTTGTTCTGAAACAACGTTTATTTTCAATGCGTATAAATGAATGAAAAAATAGAGGATATATGGGAACATCTAATTATTAATAACTACTATAGTCAATAAAGTAATACATTTCAAATAACACACAACAATGTACTCGTTGGGATCATCAATCATCTGCAAGGATAACATATATAGCCTTTAACGCCTAATAATTGTACAAATATGTGCATCTTACTAATGTAATATTCTACTCAAAAATTGGGATTCCATCTCCACATTTAAAATCACTATATTACATTTACACCAAAATATTAAATGCTAAACAACAAGAAAGAAATTATATTCCAAATTACACAATCCAGAATAAAAAATTATCATAAATATAACTTCTAGATTTTGTAATCAAAGAAGTCTCTGCTTTCCACATTTCAGAATTCAAAATTTTAGAAGGATATCTTTGCATTTTCAGAAGTATAAGAGTACAGGAGAAAAACATGGGAGTGCAAGAAGAATGTACTAGAAGTATGTTAGGTTATAAGATAACAATAATATTTCTTCAACTTTTACATTCACCAACCCTTTATTTTTAAGTTGCACCCCCATAAAATTTGAAATTTTAATTATGTTTTCATTTTTTGTAATACAACTTTAGTTCAAAAATGTACAATTTAGTGACCTTCTATATTGTATAATTCAAAATGTTAAAAAGTTAAATTTTTAAATTCTGAATATACAAACCAAAATACATAACGTGTATTCTTAAATGTACATTCCAAAACTACAAAATTTTATTTCAGATTGTACATTTCGAAATACAAATTTGTATTCCAAAGTATATAATTTGAAATACAAATTTCATAACACAACTTATATTCCAAAACATAGAATCTATAATATAAATTTATATTCCAAGTTGTAAATTTTGGGGACAAATTTATATTCTAAATTCATTGTCATTCATGGGTTGTATTCATGAATGTGCAAACTCTAAAAAGATGTCTGTGAGAGAGAAAGCCCATTGTCATCGAGATGACCTTCACTTCTTCAATGAGTATGGTCCACACTTTTTACTGAATCCCACCATTACAATCAAATAAGCCAAAAATCAAAATTTAAAACACCACATTATGAAAGTCCCAAATTCAAAATACCTAAAAATCACCACACATCTAGAAAGGTTTAGGAATTTAAGGGATCTTAAAAAGCCCAATAACAAGGTATGCTTATGGAAGAAGTTTCTCTCCAGCACAAGCTCTATTTACCCAAAAAAGCGCCAAGCCATGTTTCAAGTTTCTAAACTCTGAAGGGATGGTTCATGTGAAAGAATTGTTAGATAAGTTAAGATTTGCCAAATCTTCAAAATTGCCAAATGCTTGATTCATCCCCACTAAAATTGTTGGTGGAAACAACATATGACTACATTCAAATATAATGCTTAACAGAACGTCTCCAAAGAGGAATTCATCGAGAGATTCCACAACAATGAAACACAGGTTGCATCACGAACATCATCTCCAACTCAAAATCCTAAATTTGTGTTTGTGGGTATTTTTTTTTTCTTTTTAAATTGTTCAATTCTTTTTATTTTTACTCAATATAGAACTTAGACTCACACTTGAATTTCTAAGACATCTTATGGGAAGTACAAGTTGAGATCACAGGAATGCATGAAAAAATTGTCTTTTTTTTTCACTCCATCAATTTATGAGGTTTTCTTTCTCACAGTCCGGAAAGTCCATTTCAAAGTGAACAAAAAGTGGACCAAGAAATTAGTTGGACAAAAACTTCCTACACCCCATCAATTTCTAAGATATCAAAAATGTATCTTGATATTTTATTTCAAATCTATAATAGAGTAATAAATTTCAAAAAATATTTTCTAAAACTTAAATTTTATGTTTTAAAAACTATTTTTTGAAATATAATTTTAGAAAAAAATTCTAAAATATAAATTTTACACTTTAGAAAATCTTTTTCGGAATCCATTTTTAGAAAACATGTTTAAGAAGGTAAAATTTATATTTTAAAACTATTTTTTTGGAAATTTCTGAAAAACATTTTTCATTACATCTTGGAAAATATTTTTCTGAAATACATTTCAGGAAACATTTTTCAAAAGCTATTTAATTACAACACATAGTATTTTAGCCATTTCGACGTCAATAACGAGGTGCAGGTTAAAAATGGAGATGCCGGAAGTTTTTGCCAATTAGTTGATAAGGCAGAAGAATTTTTTAGTTAAGCCCAAATAAAAGAAAGAACGAAAAATATATGTTGGATTATAACCCAACTGGGTGCAGAATAAGACTTTTTGGGCTAAGCCGCATACCAAATAGAACATTTGGGTTGAACAAAATAATGTTTTCATTACCTCAATTTACTTTATAGTATTTATGTGATTATTGGTTGTTTTTTGCTAACTTGTGATAAAATCATAGATAGTCAATTAGAAAACAAAACTCTTTTTCATCTCCTCATGCTAAAAAATAGTGGAATGTGTGTAAAATTCATTTGAAAACTGAAAAAAAAAAAAAAATCACTGAATGAAGAGTAGGGCATAGGGTTATTAGCATTTTTCTTTTGAAGATTCAGAACTTCGTTTCCCCTTCTAATTGAAATGAAGCACCAGTTTTCTTCTCCGCCTGAATATTGCAGAGAAAATAATAGGGTAAATTTTAAGGTTTAATTTCTCCCTTGCACAGAGCTTTAACTCATTTATCATTCAATTTTATTTAAGGGTTTTACTCTGAACATTGGGTAATTCAATGTTATTTGCTATGTTATCCGGATCCATATGGTATCTGCGAAAATGTGTTAATTTTCTGAAACATAGGGTTTTTATACTATTAAACTTTGGGTTTAGATCAAAGGGTGCTAACTAGTTTTCTTGCGAGAGAAGTTGTTATGGTGTTGTAGAAGTAGCTTAATATAATGAAAATGTTAATGTGAAACTTTTATGCTGTTGTCCATTCTTTAGATCGTTTCTAAATTTTTATGGTAGGAGAAATTTTGATTTGGAGAGTTCTAAGCTTGTATTTTGAAGTTTTAATACAGAATTTGATCACTCCTTTTTTATTAACACGAATTTGACCCCTTCTTTAAACAATAATTTTATATAAAAAATAGAAAACATAATAACACTTATATATTAAGTTAAACAATAATTTTTTTCCTAAAATATAATATTATTTTTTCTAAACACAAAATAAAAAAAAAGTAACATATAAAATAGATAAAATATCATTAAACTACAAGAGAATGAGTTCATCTTCTCCTACTATCTTTTCACTGTTTATGTTCTCCATTTTTTTTCATTTCAGGTTATAAAATAATTCATCAAACGATATATATAGCAGAGGAGGACTTTCATAACGAATCGTGATTTTCACCATAAAATAGTCTTAAAAAATGATGAGTGTTAACCTTAGTTAACTTCTAGAGATGATGAATACACACTACAACCCTCTGTTTGAATATAAGTAAAAAGGAAAAGAAATTAAAATAATTATATTTTTATTAATAAATTAATTTGTTTTTATTTATTATTTGAATACATTTTTTAATTAATTATTATTATTACTATTATTATTATTATAATTAAAAAACATACATGTTAATAACATATTTATGGTGTAACTATACAATATTTTTAATATAATTTAGTATGTGGAATGTCCAGTATATTTATTTTAATGATAATTATGCAATATAATTGGCTCTTTTCTTTTGAAATCTGTGTTTTTTTTGCGTTTATTATTAGAAGTAAACGAGGAGAGCGTCTTTTTGTGCTTTTTGCACTCCTTTCCTTTCCGTTTGCAAATGCAACGTAAGTGAAATCCAATCTAGACTGCTTCTTCGTGTACCACCATAATTTCTTCTGACACCTCTATAGAGAATATGAAAATACCGAAAGGTCCTCAAATAAATATAATAAATGATCTCAATATCATCCGTCATTTTATCCTACACTTCCAAAAGTAATTAATTTTTGTAAAAGGACATTTTAAATTATATAGTCCGAAATACATTTTTAAATCTAGAAATTTGGAAAGAATTTCTAAAATTTGAAAATGATTTTTGAATTGTATAATTCGAAAATACTTTTCATGTTATTTTTGAATTCTTCTCAAATTTTAGAAATTATTTTCAGATTTTAGAAGTCATTTTTAAATTTGGAAATATTTTCAGAATGTACAATCAAAAATGTATTTTTTTAACTTTTGGATTAGTTTATTTTTGAAATACAAAATTATGTTTTAGATTAATCTATTCTATAATACAAAAAATAACTTATAGATTAAAATTTAAAAGATGTAATTTAAAATACATTTTTCTATTTCAAATTTAACTAATCCGAAAGTCACTTACATATTCTAAAATAGGCTAATTCGAAATTATAATTTTCAATAAAGAAATACCAAATTTTACAATCTGATAATTTTCTGGATTAGAGCATCTGAAATATAAATTTAAGCCACCTTCACTTACCAAAAGAAGGGTCCAAAAGAAGGGTCTTTTGGAAATATCAAATTTTAAGGTGCACGAGGATGCATTCTCAAAATCATCGTTAGTTATATCAAAAGCCAAATGATAAATATCAATTACCATGTCTTAAGATTAATTTAGTAATTACCATAATTAATATATTCAATAATTCAATTGCTTTTTTTTTGCAATGTAAAAGTTGGATTCACTTGCCACCAATCACAACCGTCACTTCTCTATAAAGCAAAGGATTGCTAATTCATTTCCTCTTGGAGTTTATAAAGTCTCTCATCATTTGTTTCCACTTGTGTATTGTTGTAGTGTAAGTGAAGGAGTGAATTTGCAAGGATTGAGTTGGTTTGGATATGATGAAATGAAAAAGAAAACAAAGAAAAATGAGTGGGTCATTCCACAAAGACCCTTCCTTGCTAAAAAAACATGAGAAAGACAATAAAAAGTCATGGTAACATTTGGATAATGCCAATTTTGCCCTTCATGTTATAGGTTTAGAAACCATTACATTCTCATATCATATTACCAACTTTCTTCACATTCCCATTATTGTGTGCTTACCACACATTCCATGATTGAATTCCATTAGTGCAATCAAGGGTTATTCTTACATTTAGAAATTACATTTATTTAATTACTTTAAGCATGCTTATTGTTAGAGAATAATATATACACTCGTCAAATGAGATTACAAATCATATACGTTTGCATAGTGTGTTTTGTAGTTTTATGATTATATATTGTTTCTAAATGCTTAAAATAACTCTCGTAAAAGCAAAATCAATTTGTGTAATCATTTAAGCAGTGTAATGTAATAATGACCAGATTCATTTAAAATATCTATGAAATAGTAATATTTTTTATAATTAACATAACTTGTTTTTAAGTACTAATTTTAGAGTTAATTATTATATACTTTACTTTACTGATTGGTAATAGTTAATATTAATATATTTTATATTATATTTCCACGATATGTTGGACATAATTTAATTTATTCCAAAAATTACTTGTAACAAAATTTAATTTCTTAGTTCCAAATCTGTAATATCATAGCAAAAGAAATCATAATACTAACACTGGATTATGAAAATCATAAATTAAAATCAAACTTTTACTTGAATTTAAATTTTTTAAAATAATATTATTTAAAGCTAGAAATAGAAAATTATCTATAAATATATAAGAACTCATCCAAGTATAAAATAATTTACATTATTTTGTAAGATATCAAATCAACAACAAAACAATTTTTTTAGCTAAACTATGCAACATTTATTTAAATATTCATTTATATAGCTATATCTATTATATATTTTTAAGAAAAGGCACCTTGATAACGACTTAAGTTATCAAATTAATACATATTTTTATTCTATCATAATGATTAAATAACTTATTCGTCTCGTTTTTATTCTCTTTTTCCTAATCCAAATAATTTTATTTTCACATTAGTTTTTTCATTTCCTTTTTCTTAATTTACTAATCCAAACGAAGGTGTCGAAAATAATTTAGATGTTTTTTCTTTTGAAATATAAAACAACATGATATATTTCATAGTAGTGATTTCCAGAATGACCATTATTCTAATATACATATAGCAGTGTGAAAAAAAAAACGCAAAATTCATACAAAAACTCATGCTACTTGAATAAATATAGAGTATAAAGTCAAGAAAAAAAATGTAAAACCTAAATTTAGAAGAAAAAAATTTAACAACAACGGAAATAACGGTGGGAACTATAGGGGAAAAATGAAAATCTAAAAATTAAGGAAAAGAAGAAACTGAAAAAGATAAAAGATTAAGAAAAATGAAAACAGCACAGACATTCACTAATGAAGCTAGGTGGCATCAGAGAGTGATTCGCCGGACCGAGGCGGTGAGAAGGAGAGCATGTTCCAAGTGTTTTTTGATGTTTGAAAATTAATACTTTGATAACTGGTTGGAAAATACTGCAACTGTTAGGTGGCAGGATTTATTGACGTAATTTGAATGTCATTTTATTAATAATAATTTAAAATAAAAAATGTACTGAAAAAAAATAGATTAAAATAAAAGAAGGTATTGAAAAGAAGATGTATATTAAAAGAAAAAAAAAGAAGTTATGAACTATATAAAAAATCAGCAAGAGAACCACGTCTTGAAAAGAAAGGTGAAAGCAATAACAATTTTCACAAGTAGAATCATTCATATCTTCCAATATGATGAGATTTAGGATTTTTAATGTTTCTGATACTCTCACTGCAAATAATAATAAACTATAAAAAAAAAAAAATAACACAGATAAAAAAAAGATAAACAGCATAGAAACTTTTACCGCAAATGATAATTGTGGATGAAGAAAATAAATATTAAAAACACTTAAAAATTACCTAGACTAATGAAAACAGAAAAATTGACAATTCAAACTTTTTTTAAAATTTATTTTAATCTTTAAATTTATCTTTCAACTATGTTTTAATTAAACAATATTATTTGCTTACTCACTGCTATCTATATGTTATGTGAAGTTGTTAAATGATTAAATGATTAAATAAAGGCGTCAAAATTCTCTAAGTTTAAATTGTACAAAATATCTAAAATATCCTTAGGAGTGGCCATTAGTTGAGGGTACTTTGGACTTTCCAACTATCTAAACCCAACAAAAAAATCATTACGAATTAGAAATGATTAGGGAATACTTTTGCACAGGGAAGTGTAGAAAAGTAGTGTTAATTCGTGTGGCTTTGTTAGCTTCTAAGTTTGCTTTGCATGATTGAGACGTAGATGCAATTGTACTTGATGATTCCACTCAACAACTGAATAATTACAGCAGAAGATGTTGTATTGGTCAATTTGCATCACTGATTTACGTGCACTGTAATTGGTGTGAGTGAGACTTAAGGTATAAAAGTCCTATTGATGATGGCATAGAGTGAGAAAGTGGTGGTTGGTTTTGGAAAGGGATTTGCACTAATCACCCTATTGGTCTCTAGTGGTCTAGTGCCAAATGTCATGAAAAAATATGAGTCCATGTTAACCGAAAAAGTTATTATAGTGTCCTGGAATTTATACGCTTCCATAAAAGGTTAAGCAGCCAAATATGGTTTTCTGTGCTGTACCAAAATTTTGCTTCAAGTTTAGGCTTTGTGACATCACCAAATTTGGTATAGTTTTTAACAAGCATTTAATTTAAAATATCATGATGGCGACCAAGATGCAGAGATTTACTTAGATGAGTATAGAGAGCGAGGAACAAGAAAAAAAAAATTGAAATTGTTTAGATTAAAAAAGAGACACCGGAAGCTGAAGATAAATAAGAGAAAAAAATTATAGGTGATATAATTTGATGAAATGAAAAAAAAAATTGTAAATTGATAGGTTTAAATGACTATCAAACTGTTCATATTAAAATGGAAATATGATTAAATGTTAAGAAATGTGTGAATACCTACTACCTCTCTTGGATTAGAGTTGATGATGTTTATAAAATAATTGTTGAGTATTTGACACTCGCTAGTGTTTATAATTTTAAAAATATGAACTAAAGTTAAATAAATTTAAAATTAGAATAAAAATTATTATAAAATTTTAGTAGGAGAAAAAAATTATATCTCAGAACAATAAACTAAAATAAGTTGTTTCATAAAGTAGTAAAATTTAAATTAATTAATTTTATCTTGAATAAGTTGGTGTAATTGCGTAAATTCAAATAATAAACTTAAAGTTGTGTAACAATAAAAATTATCCGCATAAAAAGTAATTTCACAAAAATAGGAGATAATTGATGTAAATTAAAAATTAGAAAAAAGAGAGAAAAATTGTAATTGTGTCAAGGAAAAATAAGTAGTGCACTACAATTTTTCAAGTAAAAAAAGGACTATATAACATGCAAACATTATTTAAATTGAAATAATCCAAATTAAAAAAAAAGTCATAAAGAAATGAAAAGAAGTTATGTTTACTCTCAAAAGAACTTCTATATATAAATCATCGAATTATCTTTGTTCAATCTCATCAATTTTAGTTTTAAAATCTTGTGGATATTTGAGTTTAAAGTGTTTAAATTTTATGGGAGTTTATTGAATGTTATTATAAATTTTATTAAGCATATTAGTATTGTGTTGGGAGTTGGAATTGTGGTCTCATCCTAACACTTTATGATTGTATGGAGGTATTGATCCTCAATTGTAGATGATCTTGGTTGATCCAACCATATTGTCATATGCTGTTAACATTAATGATGTTCAATTTTTTCAATGATATTTCAATAAACCAATTTGACCACCTTGAGATGGTATATGTCTCAACAATTAAGTTAAGTCATGATGCTCCAACATATGAATAATAAAAATATTGTATAGAATAGTTATTTTATTAATCTTGCATTTTTTTATGTGTTGGATGATATGATGTGGCCAATTAATATTAATGTTACTTTTGAAGACCCAAAGCATAAAAGATCTCTCTATAGTAGTTGAGTATAAATATGAACATAATTATAATGTAGTAGCTTATAATCAATAGCCAAATTACTTACACATTTTACATTTTGGCATTGCAAATCTTGTTTAATCATAACAATTAGAGTCATGTTACGATCATAGTTTAGCTCCTTTGTGATTTCTTAAAAAAGTTGTTTCCTTTGATATTTCTTATTAATTACAATCAACTAACTTTGAAGTTTGATTTCAATCTTTGTTTTGATTTTGTTTACCTCCGTACACAAATTATCATAATCAATCAATTTTCAATTTTAGTAAAAGATCTTGATATGTTCATAGTAAGAATCATTTCCAAAAACAAAATGGTTTAACCCCTCACATCTAAGTACTTATAAAATTGTAATCATGACTCAACAAAGAATGAGAAGTTCATTACCTTACAGTGGACAATTTTCTTAGTTGTCTAATTGCCTCCATATTTATCTAATTATGCTTGTTGAGGCACTAAATATAGTCTAAAATCTCTTCCATTTATGGTAGTTCAAAATGAGGACCTCCATGAGTTAATATAGGGGTTTTACCTTTCATATCCTTCTCACCTCTTTGTCTCCTACTTTAGATGAGGGAGACATGAATTATGACCTAAAAAATATAAACCAATCATAAGATTTATTAGAAACAACATCCATTAACAAAATTATGTAGTTTATGAAAAATTTAATATACATTAAAGACATTGGTTTATGTTTTGTATAATGGGGCATTGGTTTATGTTTCATTATGTTATAGTTTGTATAGTGGAGCATTGGTTTATGTTTCATTATGTTGATTTGTCATTCAATTATCAAAACTTGTCTTTCAAAAATATCACATTGACATTCAACTATATGTGACAATTTCTCAATAAGCATATTTTCTTCACCAAATGCAAAACAACTTTCTCCAATCCCATTGTAGGTTTCTCAAATTGGACAACTATTAGAACAAAAGTCCAAAACCCTATGATTTTGATTGTGTTGAAAAAAATGAAGTACAAACATGGTCATGGTTCGTCTGACAGACGATAGTTAAGTTTAACAACAGATCATGGAAATATGTAAGTGTTTCATTTGACAGGTGATATAACATTGTAATCTCATTTATTTTGTTTGAAAGAGAATGGGCATGCTTAGATGATAATAACATAAGAGTAAGCTGATCTTGTATTTAAAAAAAAAAATATGTTTCTTCTATGTTATAGGGAATATTTGATACGTCCTCTGCCAAAGACATCCATTAAACATGCAAGCTAAAGTCAACATCAAAGATCTCTTAGAACTCAAGCTAAAGTTGCTTTTCTTCAACAAATTCCTAACATTGAGCATTGACAACTTTGGAAGAACTATCTATTGCTCAAATTGGGCAATTGTTAGGGAAAAAGTCTAATACCCTATGATTTTGATTATGCTGAAAAAAAATTAAGTACAAACATGGTCATGTCTCATCTAACAAACAATAATTAAGTTTAACAACAAATCATGAAAATATACAAGCATTTCATTTGATAGATGATATAAAATTTCATTTCTTTTTTTTGAAAGGGGACATACATACTGAGACGATAATCACATAAAAATAAGTTAACCTAGTACTTTAAAAAAATGTTTATTCTATGTTATAGGGAATATTTGATACTTTCATTGGTCAAAGAGATTCTATAAAAACGCAAGCTAAAGTCAACATCAAAGATCTTTTAGAACTTGAGCTAAAGTTGCTTTTCTTTCGCAAATTCTTAACACTAAGCATTGACAACTCTGGAATAATAATCTACTTCGTACGACGTTACAAATTAAAAACTAATTAATGCATCCTTCAAATGCAAGTTTATGGGACACATGAAGTACACATAAAAAAACTGAAGTTGATTCAACAAGAAGAAACAAATTCACAATTGTCACTTTCTTCAGAGCCTATATAAAGCAACTTAAGAAGAAGAAGAATAGAGAGAGAGAGAGAGACTACATTGTACAATACAAAATTGCTATTAAAATTTGTGCGCCCATTAAGAGCTTCACAAGAGAACTATATCAAGAGACTATAATATTTGGTCAATTGGTTACATAGATTCAATACAGATGAGAACAAGCATATTTCATAAACAAAGAAACCTATTTTTTCCTCGAAGGAATCATCTGACTTTATAGTTCAGTATGTTACAATATTTAAACATGAACAAAACAACATGAAGAAAAATAAACCTGACCTCCTTCTTCAGCTTGCTTCTTGATCTTTTTCTCCTTGCTCTCCCCCTAAGCTTGATAATCTCTTCTTTGAAGGTCTCTTTAAGCATTTACTCCGCCTAAACTTATATTTTTCCCTCTTGTGCCTTTCCTTGAAGCTTTGTTATTCCCATTGTAAAAACTATGACATCAATCATAAGAGCTTTTCTTTTGATGTCCGTGATGAAAAGTTATCACTAGATCGAGAAAGTCCAAAATTGTATGAGTCCATCTTGGAGGAGAAGATATAGTTTCATCAAATACCACATGAAATACATGTCCCAGAGGGCTTTCTTGATGTTCACCATCTAGGTCCACCTCTATACTTTCATGGTTACTGGTTTGATAGACTTGACATGTTGTCCAAACCATATGCCAAGTGGCATAGCGACACTTCATAATTCTTCTGATAAATCACAATGTCAAATATGATGAACTTGCCACTAGTTTTCTTATGTTTTTCTTGAAAAAAAAAATCACAAGCATAAGAATATCACAAACATGTTGTATCAAGAAAAAAAAATGCTAAAAGTAGTTGTAATACTTTTAACAAATCAACCCAAATTTCATTCTTTGCTTTAAATCGTTTAATAGTATTGCTCATGGATTTCATGTCATTTATCCTGAAGACTCTATTGTTTATTCTTAATATTATTTTTTGTTATCACACTCAAAGTAGATTTTCTTAAGACTTCAACAACATTTGTGTATGTTTGTGAATAGCGACCAACAACCATTAATTATATTATTTGTCCATTTTGTGAACTCACGAGTACCCTACTAGGATTTGGTAACATACAATTTACCATGTTCATTCTCAACCTATTAAAATGACAAATGATGCAATGATAACAATATTGTTATATCGAACACTTACCGCTAGCTCAAAACTATAGTTGATATTCAAAGTGTAACTCTTCCTACTTAAGATCATAACAACTCAAGTGTCATAATTCAATTGAGACTTAACCCACCTAGTCTTTTATGAAACAATTTATGTCACATCAAAATCTGTTCTCAAGAATTGTCTCCCTTAAAATCAAAATCATGACCTTGACTTTTATGATAATTGTTGGATTTAAAACTTATGACTAGGGTAAAAGTTATAATTGATAATCAATGTACAACTCTTTCTACTTAAGAGTGTAATAATCAAAGTACCATGATTCAATTGTTACTTGACTCATCTAACATCCACCATGAGACAACTAATACGACTTACAATTAACATGTTATAAGATAACAAATTATTAAACTAAATACAACATCTTCTGAAATAATAAAAAATAAAACTAAAACTTTTTGAAATCACAACATTACAATGAAGTTCATAATTAATGACATAACTAACTAAAAAATTACCCATTATTACCCATTTCTTATTTTCATTACATATGATTAATTGTAATATCCCTTAAGTAAAACAATTTACTAATTTAAAATATATAGAAAATAGTAAAATAAAATGGATATAAATTATTATTAACATTTTCATAATTAATACTATATTTAACAATAAATCCATATTAACAATGGTATTATCTCCACAATTACAATCACTACAATATAATGCATATAATAACAATTAACACAATAATTAAATGTTACCAATCACCAAAAGCTATATATCACAAGTTACATTTTTGCATTACCACTGTGTTATTTTTTTTAAAACAAAAATTCAAGGGATTCAAGATTCAACCTTCAATTTGTCATCCTATAATTTTTTGTTTCAACCAAAATTTATTCAAATCAAATAATATGAAAACACAATAACACATGATAAATTATGTAAGTAATGTTACTAAAAAATATTTCACTTAGGGATGCAAAAAATGGTAGCCATAATCGACTTCGTAGTCTTGCATAATCAATTATGTTGAAACACTAACATAATCAAATATGGATACATGCATAATCCATTATGTGACTTTTCCAACATAATTGATTATGTTCCACTACATAATTAATTATGAATCCCTTTGTTGAGTCCCAACCATGCATGTGTCATATGATCATGAGCTTTGATGTTAATTAAATACACCCAAATATAGTGCCAACAACATTCTTTTTTCCAACCATGCATCCAATAGTACAAAAATAGTCACCATTTAATTGTAACCTCTTATCATAAAAAAACTTTTTCTTTCAATTACATTTTCTTCACTCCTACAACCTTTAAGAAAAATCATAACTACCAAGTACAAAAGGAAAAACCAAAAGTGCCACACAAAATCAAAGTAAAACAATAAGGCGTAGGTTATGGTTATAAGGTTATAAAATACAACAACTCAGGGTGTTTCAAGAGCCTATCTTGTCAGAATGGCTTGAATGGACCTTTGACACTTTTCAACTCTGACACCATCACCACAAACACAATGAGAAACAAGGTTAACTTCACATGCAAACGATAGCTACTCAAAATAATCATGATTGGTTGTGTATGTTCGTTGTATTTAACAAGAGTCGAACTTACCCAACAATTATTTGCTTACATATTTTGTACTATGTTGGAGCAAAAAATTTATGCTTCTCACTTACAATAAATACATCCAAGTTACAACACCATAAATATGAAATATATTAATGAACATGATTCAAAAAGTGCAAAAGACAATTCAAACATTTTCTAACATCAATTTATTTTTTTAAGCATTTCACATTGATTTGAAGGAAAAAGTAAGACTCTAATGAACTTTATATATATATATATATATATATATATATATATATATATATATATATATATATTTTGCTTTTCACAAATGGGAGAAAGCAAACTAGACTTCATTACGAGATTTCCATGCCCTCCCTTCTATATAAATAATAGAGTAGTGAAAACAAAAAAAAAATAATAATTAAATAAAGAATTAAAAAAAAACATAGGTATTTATACACAACTTTTATTTTCTTGAGAAAATTATGCAAATCCAATAGTACAATTATACTGAGAGTAGTGAAAACAAATAAAAAGATAAGTGAAACAAAGAATTCACAGAAAAACAGTGGTATTTATATACAAAAATTTTCTTTTCTTTTGGAAAAATTATGCAAATACAATAATACAATAAAATAAAGTAAACTTCAAGTGTACTAACGGGAAGAAACATTAATGCACTTTACATTTTTAGGTGTAGTGAAACGTGAAAACATTATTCATAAAAAATCCAAATTTGTAATACTATTTTTTTTATTTAATATACAATTCATTGTGAACTAGTTTATGTAATATTTATGTGCACCATGTAGTTCGGAACTAGTACTATATTATGATTTTTGAAGAAGAAAAAAGAAAAAGAGATATGAAAAATAAATTATGATATTTTTTATTTGAATAAAGTGAAAACTAAAAAATTAAAAATTAAAAAAATCATTTTCAAAAACAAAAATATTTATCATTTGTATTTTTGATCTCCTAGCCATGTTTCAATCTAAAGACGTAATTATTTTGTTATACATATATTTCACTGTGAAACACTTAACTAATGCCATTTTCAAAATGCATTTGTAGGGCATTTTTAACGGGAGTTGCCTCCACTTTTGTTTTCAAATTCGCAACTTATGTAAAGTTTCTGTAGTTGTTAGAGAGCAATTGAAAAAGTAATGAATTGCTCGATTAAGCAGCTTTCGTACCTGTTCTTTCATACATTATGAAAAGCCTTTTAAAGTAAATTGTGAGATCCATTTGAAAAACTTTAATGTCCTGTTTGGATTTGAAAATAGAATCAGAAGAAATAGGATAAAGAAGAAAAAATTTGTGAAAAGAAAAAAATACGTTAAAAAATAAAAGTGATTTTTCAGCAGCCTCCTAAAATAGAAACAACTTACAAATGAAAAATAGATAAAAAAGTTATTTTAATATTATGTAATTTGATCATAGTTAAGGAGTGATTCAGAAGAAGGACCATAAAAAAAACGTTTCTATTGCCAACAAGTGCTTAGTTACCCCTTATTAACGGGTGAGAGTATTATGATATTTATATCCGCAAATATATACTTCTCATTATTATTTGTGTTTATTTATCTCTAACATTTTTTATAATCGAGCAACGAAAATAAAATTATTAATAAAAAAATTATCTTATATATTTATATTTATGGAATTAAGGTTCTTTAAAAATATTAATTTTATTTAAACTTATAATTCATAATGCAAGTTATTTGAATTTGTTTTTTCAGAAAAAAAAGTTTTATTTATCCTAACATTTTATAATGTAATTTTATTTAGATTATATCTTAAATTGTTTTTATTTGAGTGTATATTTTAAGAAATAATATTTAAATTTTGTAATTTATAAATGTATAGGACTGGTAATAAAAGATATGATTAGATAAGAGGAAAAAAAAAGATAACTATCGGATGTACTCATTTTGACGTATTCTCCGAAATTGTAAGATGAGTAAAAATAAGAAAAAAAGATATAATGAATATATATTTTTTGAAATGATTTCTTCATTTTTTTTCTATTAAACACCCTATATCAATTTCCTAAACTGCCTCCACTAAACCAAACAAGACATAATTTTGAGTTATGATTTTTATAGTTGCTTGAATAGTATAAAAAGTTATATAGTAACCATGAAGTTAAAAAAAAAAAAAGGAAGTATCATGTGAGTTGGTCCATTATGCATCTTCATAGTCCATAAGCTCTTAAACATAAAATTACATGTACCCATCGGAGAATCTTACAGAAGAAAGGAAAAACCAGCATTAAACCGTGAAAAGAAAATCAAGAACTAATAAGACAAAGTGAACTATAATTTGAAGTTGCATTGCATGCGTGAAACCAGGTGAAGAAGAACAACAACAACAAAAACAAACATTCTCTTCTTTCTCTGTCTTGTTTTTCTTACATTACACTTCACTCTTTGTCTCTTCCTTCGGTTAACAAGTCTCACACTAGTTTTTTGGCTTTTGGCGGGAGATAGACCCCACCAAATTAAAAACAAACCCTTCTTCTCATAAATGCAGCAACCCCTCTGTACCCTTCTCTCATAAACAACCACCATATAACATACCACAACCATTTCACACACTCATCTCTCTCACAACAACACAATACACCATCTTCGTCGGTTCTTACATTCCTCTTCCGAAACGGCGTCGTTCCAGTCACCATTCTCTTTAAAACAAACATGACACATTCTCTGTTTCTCTTTCACTTTCTCGTTCTCATATTCTATGTTTTGTTCAGTTTCATTCCCGCGCTTTCTCTCTCCTCCGACGGCCTCGCGCTTCTCGCTCTAAAGTCCGCCGTCGACCAGCCCTCCTCCGCCTTCTCCGACTGGAACGACGGCGACGTCACGCCCTGCGCCTGGTCGGGAATTGTTTGCGCCAACATCTCCGGCGAGGAGGACCCCCGCGTGGTCGGAATCTCCCTCGCCGGGAAATCAATCTCCGGCTACCTTCCATCCGAGCTTGGCACGCTGCGGTTCCTGCGCCGACTGAACCTCCACGACAATGCCTTCTCTGGCGTCCTCCCGGCGCAGCTCTCCAATGCCACCGCACTCCACAGCCTCTTCCTCCACAGCAACAACCTCTCCGGCCCCATCCCCCGCTCCCTCTGTACCCTCCCGCGCCTCCAAAACCTCGACCTCTCCGAAAACGCATTCTCCGGCCACATCCCCGACCACCTCGGAAACTGCAAGAACCTCCAGCGCCTCATCTTAGCCGGCAACAGATTCTCTGGCGAGATTCCCGCCAGCGTGTGGCCGGAACTTCAGAACCTCCTCCTACTCGACCTCTCCGCGAACGAGTTAACTGGTTCAATCCCTGACGAAATAGGAACCTTAGCCTCCCTCTCCGGCACACTGAACCTCTCCTTCAACCACCTCTCTGGTAAGATCCCAGCGTCGCTGGGGAAACTACCGGCGGCAGTGAGCTTCGATTTCAAAAACAACAACCTCAGTGGCGAAATTCCCCAAACGGGGTCGTTTTCAAACCAAGGTCCAACGGCGTTCCTTGGAAATCCTAACCTATGCGGGTTTCCTCTTAGAAAATCATGTTCCGGTTCGGACCGGGATTTTTCTCCCGGTTCAGATCAAAACAAACCGGTTAACCGGCCAAAGGGGTTGAGCCCCGGTTTAATCATTCTGATCTCCGCGGCTGATGCTGCTGTTGTGGCCTTCATTGGGCTTGTGATTGTTTATGTGTATTGGAAGAAAAAAGATGATGAGAATGCGTGTAGTTGCATTAGGAGAAGAAAGTTTGGCGAAGAGAAAGGGGGTGTGTGTGTGTGTGGTGGATTCCCATGTGTTAGTGGGGAGAAAAGTGATGATGATGAAGATTATGAGGTGGAGGGAGCTGAGGGTGATGGTGAGGGTGAAGGGGAATTGGTGAGGATTGATAAGGGATTGAGTTTTGAACTTGATGAGTTGTTGAGGGCTTCTGCTTATGTGTTGGGGAAGAGTGGATTGGGGATTGTGTATAAGGTGGTGTTGGGGAATGGGGTGCCTGTGGCAGTGAGGAGGCTGGGGGAGGGAGGGGAACAGAGGTATAAGGAGTTTGCTGCAGAGGTTATGGCCATTGGGAAGGTCAAGCACCCTAATGTTGTAAGGTTGAGGGCTTACTATTGGGCACATGATGAGAAACTTCTAATCAGTGATTTCATCTCCAATGGCAATCTGACACATGCCCTTAGAGGTTAGTTCTCTTGGTTTGATTTACTTAGGGGTTAGTTCTTTTGGTTTGTTTCACTTTCTTTGTTAGATTGTTTTGGGTTGTTCTATTGATGCATTTAATTGATGTTTTGGGTTATTTTGTTCATGCATTGTATTGAAGTGATCTGAATCGGAGTGATATTGATAGAGAACAAGGAGAAGGTTTAAAGAGACAAAACATTAATTAAGGGTTGGTGGGTATTTTGAACTTGATGCATGACATGTGTGGGTTAAAAATGAGTAATCATGGGTGAATGAATGTGGATTAATAATATAATAACGGAAGCATCACATACACATATAGTAGTTTTGTACTTTTTTGTCCATGTGACTTGTAAATTAGTCTTAATTTCTTTGCTTAAAGGGAAAGTTTATTTATTGGTTTAGTTTAAGCTTGTGCTCGTGCTGGGACTTATTAAGCAGGACTCGAGTTCTGTGCAACTTTTTTTTTTTTTTTTAATCGCTCACATTTATATATGGTATATACTCTACATTTACATTGTGACTCGTGAAATGAATTTGTCTAATTCATGCCAACTTCGGTTTTTCATGAGATAGTAAGTATTAGTAATTTTATATATGAGTAATGTTTAAAAAAAAATTGGTAGCTATAAAGATGGATAGTTTTCTTGAAAGAAATCTTCTATAAGGAAAAGAAAAAACATGGATTTTCACGATATGGCTACAGATTTTTTGTGTTTTTGCTCGTAATGTGATTCGTGTTATAACCAAAAGAATGAGTTGAAACTTGTCTGAAATTATATACTGAAAAGAGACGGAGCAACTATATTAGATTTCCTTGCTTAGAAAGTTAGAGGGAAATTGGATTTAGACACTTTGTCTGTTGTGTCGTCGATGATGTTGGGGGGATATGCCACCTGCTAGAAGCCTAGAACTAAAGACAACTCTGTTTGTTCATATGTCTGGGAGATGAGACGGCAAGACACACGCTCTTGGTGGGGACCAAGACCCTCTTGTCTTTTTGAGGTTTAATCACTAACGAAGCAAAACTTGTTTATCAAAGTTGAAGTTTCACTCTTCCAATCCTCTTCCCTTCCCAACTGCAATGTTGTTTGCCTTTAAAATCTTTGCTTTCCTTCTTTCCCAAGACTTTTGAGTACATCGACTGAATCTCCTTTTGTTCCTTTCTTTTGTTACACACTATATCCAAATGTTTCAAAACTAGTTTCCTTTTAAATATCTTACGTTTGTAGGCCAAAAAGAAGGGGGCACTTACGTTTGTGCCTTTCATCCCAGAAAAAGGTTTAACTTTTTGAAAACGGATGCTTTTTGTTTTGTGATTTGTTTGATTTATCTTTTAGGTTAAACTTTCTCCATTATGAAGCATAGTCTCTATATCCTCATAAGGGTCCCACTAGAATTTGTTTCTTAACTTTTCCTTGCTTCCACAGCACCTCTGTCTCAGGCATAATATATTAGAAGAAGGAAAAGTACTAGGATTCCATTCTGTAATACACTCATCAAACACGTTCTTTATAGCTGGCTTAAATTAAAATCACAAAACTATTGCACTTCTTATCAAGCTAGACTCGCTCATCATTGTGCAGTAAATTTTAGTCAATAAAATGTGTTAATCAGTATATGAAAGTCAACATAAATTTGTAGTTTCAACAAAACCTACTATATCATGATCTGCATTTACATTCTGTACTAAATGTGACAAATAATTTCTCCATTACTAAAGTTAATGCTTTACACTTCACTCAATCTGACTGTACTGCAGGGAGAAATGGCCAACCATCTACAAATCTTTCATGGTCCACGAGGCTGAAAATCGCGAAAGGAACAGCGAGGGGCTTGGCGTATCTCCACGAATGCAGTCCAAGAAAGTTCGTCCATGGTGACATCAAACCCTCCAACATCCTACTAGACAACGACTTCCAACCCTACATTTCCGACTTCGGCCTAAACCGTCTGATCAGCATCACCGGCAACAACCCCTCCACCGGTGGATTCATGGGTGGAGCTCTTCCTTACATGAAGTCTTCACAGAAAGAGAGAACCGACAATTACAAAGCCCCTGAGGCTCGTGTCCCTGGCTGCAGACCCACCCAGAAATGGGACGTGTACTCATTTGGAGTTGTGTTGCTTGAAATACTAACTGGGAGGTCCCCAGAATCATCTCCCACCACATCAACTTCCATGGAAGTCCCTGACTTGGTAAGGTGGGTGAGGAAAGGGTTCGATCAAGAAAGCCCGTTATCTGAGATGGTTGATCCATCGCTGCTCCAAGAAGTGCGGGTTAAGAAAGAGGTGCTGGCTGTGTTTCATGTAGCTTTGGCTTGCACTGAAGGAGACCCTGAGGCTCGGCCAAGGATGAAAACTGTCTCTGAAAATCTTGACAAGATTGGAACGTAACGTTCAAACTTTGCAGTGTGCTAGCTCTAGGACTCAGCCTGAGACGGGAATTTGCTCAAAAGATGCACCTCAATCTAACAATGCATTTCTGTGGTAACTCAGAAGGTTTTATGCTTGGCATCAACATGGTGCTGCAAATCCGTTCTTTCCATCTTGTTCTTGGAAATCAATGAATTTTTGGAGAGCTGTAATTATCGCTTACGTCTCATTCTCATTTTACTACTTTTTGTTACAGGAAATTGTTAGATATTTTTATTTTCATTCTTATCTCTTTTCCTCCAATGTTTTGCATTATCATTTGAGTCTGCAAGTTAGTTCAGAGTGATAATGTGTTGTAGCAGTTTGGGGCTAGGGAAGGGAATTATTTGGATCGGGGCTGATCGAGATGAGAACAAAATTTAATAACTCTCACTATCTTTGTATGTTTCATATTTTGGATTGGATTTTAGCATTTCTTCAAATGCCAAGCAATTGTGCAACATGCTACACTTACGCCTTTAATTCCCACCATGCCTGCTCATGGGAAGTATATA
>Ga0209700_101861_pt1 | contig 43688 bp, 12 predicted proteins | sample SiratroredBW_FD_187528 | JGI IMG/M metagenome (GOLD analysis project Ga0209700, IMG submission 187528) | Root nodule microbial communities of legume samples collected from California, USA - Siratro red BW (SPAdes) (version 2) | ecosystem: Host-associated > Plants > Roots > Nodule | place: USA... | reverse complement strand
AAGAAAAAGAGAAAAGAAAAAAAAAAAAGGAAAACGAGAGATAGAAGGATATGAAAAAAGAAAGAAATATCGGAGAGGAGAGAGGTTTTACATCGATAAACTCATATAAACAAAATAAAAAGCATTATATCTAATAAAATTTTGGATTCTCGGATCTGGGTTAAATTGGTGAGTAAGGAACACTTTAAGAGAACCAAAACATTAATCAATTTTGTTTAGATTTGATTAGAATTTTACTTTTGTCTCTTGCATGCATGAACCATGATGCAATTTTCATATTGTTTCTTTAACTACCTTCTCTCTCTTACTTTTTTTTTAACTTTCCTCTTAAACAATTAACCAAATTCCTATGATGGGAATGGAGAATTTCAACTCAATGTAACTATTCCATTTTATTTACTTTTGAAGAGTTTCACGGTAGCTATCAGTTGAATAATGTTTCTTTGATAAAAAAAAAAAGAAAGAAAGATGGGTGTTGGTGGTAACTTGTAAGTCACACATACACAGGTTGATTATCCCACGGTTTTGTCGTTGTTATCTAATCACGTGAGTGTTTATAATATTTAAACTAAATATATTTCCTTCATATCACTTTAATCTTTATAAATTATACTAATTATCACATCATTCAATAATTTTATTTTAAAATGTTAAACTAATATATTTTTATTAGTAATTAAAGAGCATAATCTTTCTACGATGTCTTAATTTTTTTTCACAACATTTTAAAGTTTTTTTCAATTTTTATTTTAATATAAAGGTTTTAATCCATATTTTCATAAACTTTATTTGATTGTTAATATATATATATATATATATATATATATATACACACTTTAAGATAAAATTTGTTTTTATCTATTTTTTTATATTATGTCAGCATATTTTAACGCAAAATTTTATAAGATCCATGTATTAATCTTATGACTTATTATATAATGAATATGTTCTCATTAATAAATATTAAAATTCATATAAAATACTTTTAAAGTACAACTAATATTTTTTTATCATATACTTACAGTTAATTGAATAGTCAAAGAAATTAATATACATAATTATAAATTATGAATTAAAAACTGAACTGAATAGATAGTATATACGTGTGTGGCATCATGGAATAACATCTTTCATGTTTTTCATTTATGCTATTGTACCTTTTCTTTTATTTTCTTTAGTGTATCAGATTTTGTAATAAAGGTGCATTTGTTTAACTTTATAATTTGATGAAAAATAAAACCATGGCGGGTGTTAACATACACTTTAATATGTTTTTTTAGGAAATAATTTTTTTAATTAATAGTTAACCTTATTAAAAATTTATAAAATCACTAATGAAAGTCATTAAATAAGAATAGAATCCTATAAAAATTTATGATTTTTAAGGCAAAAATTTAAAGTGTGCTGTTAAATGTAGTTTAAATATTTTTGAAAGTGATAATAGTATATTTTTAATATTTTCTTTTAATACATTCTTCATTGTTAGTTAAAATTTAACTTAAATAAGTTTCATTCTTCAGTATATATGATTGATTTTTTTTAAGTATTTAATATTTTTCTTTCAAATTGGATACCTATTACTTTAAGTCGTTAAAATAAATATTTATCTATAATTATTTATTTAAATTTTACAATATTTTAAAATTTGTCTTTTAATCCCTCAATATTATTTCTACTATAACAGTAAATATATTTTATATTATATATTATATATTAATGTATCATAACATATGAATTGAAACTATTATAGTATATTAACTACTCAGTTTAAAGAATATTCCGCTAGATACTCTAAACAAAATTAATCATGAATTGAAACATAAAACTTATAAAACCTAAAATTCATACAAAAATATTCTTAAAAAATACTCAAAACCTTGCGATGGTCAAACTTTTGGGTAGCAATACAATTTCTAATACTCTAATTAACACCCTTTCCAACACATTATTAAATTAATATTTAATCTAAGGATATTCTTATTTTAATTCATTATTCTGTCATTTTTAATATTTTTTTATCTATAATTTTAAATGTTATCTAAATTTAAAATAGTATGGCCAGAGCATTAAGCATGTTATCATCAATATACTCTTCCTTTGTCTGTCTACTGAATTTGTTCCTCACTACTGATATGAATTTATAATAGTGTCTCACCAAAAACAGAAGAAGAAGTTATGGTGAGATTTTGATGTGTTACACTATGTAGTTAAAGTGGCATGGCAACTACATACATATTCATATATTTTATTGTATTATCTTTTTCAAAAACATATATTCAACTCTTATAAGACGTTGCAAACAATCTGAATTGTTAACACATGGCTTGCTAGTATTCTATCGTTTTCTTGAATCTGAATTGAGGTCACTTATGACCTGCTCAGAGATATTGCCAATAAATAATAACTATTAAATTTAAATTGATTTATTTTTCAAGAAAAACTTAATTTGAAACAGTTCAGAAAATAGCATTACAATGTGTGTTGGAATGAGTGTTTTTCATTAAAAGAAGGTGCAGAGGGATGCATTAATTACTAGCAAAAGCCATCGATAAAGGGAACGAAAGAGAGGACATTAGCAGACTGCGAAGCATTGGTCAAATTCATGCTATGGTAACTTATGAACATGTTTTTTTTAATAAATTAATTCAATTGCATGTTTTTTTTATATAATTTATACTAAATTAAAAACTAATATTAATTTATAAAAAAGGTAATTTTATTTTTGTTTTCTTTTTCAAATGCTTCTGAAAGAGGATACTTTCTCCAACTAAGTGCTTGAAAATGGACAATTATAATACATAATTATTTTTGATAAAAACATGTTATGGTAACGTATAAACATGTCTTTTTATAAATAGATTGATTCAGTTGCATGCTTATATTTAATTAGAAAATTGAAATTTTGAGATTAAATTAAAATATCATAAACCTTTATTAATTTAATTTGGAGATAATTTAAGTTCAAATTTTTATCCCAGAAGTGCAAAACGTCTATTTAGGACTGAAGGAAGACGTTGCAAGTTAGAATGGGAGTTACATTTACCAGACAAGATTTCATGTAATCTGAAAAGGCAAGAATTAAATTTTTTGTTGAAAGAGTTACACCTTTAATGTTAAAAAAAAAACATTTTAAAATATACACGTTTTCTAGATAAAGATACCTAGATATGAAAAAGAAAAAGAAAAAGAAAACACCAAATTAATTATAACTTAATAGATAAAGATACATACGAAGAAGAAAAAACAAATCAAATTATAACAATAATCAGAATTATAAACTAAAAATAAATTTTCATCTCTGTCTCTCGCATGCAGAGGCCTCAGTTATAAACTTCATTAAGTTCATTTTACATGCAAATTAAACTTATTTTGTCCTATTAGCTAACGCGTTATGACATCATGACATGAGTTAATCAACATTTACTGAATTAAGATAATTCCAAACAAACTATTTCCTATTCTTTACATAGTTTATCCTTTACGCAACATACTGTTATAGTTAATAAAACTAAACTAAATTGATTACATTTTCTGGTCATTCTTGACAACGTTACAAAGTTCAGGTCGTATGTGAATGTACCTGGTGGAGTAAAGTAAAGAAAAAAAGATCATGCTTTGTGATGTGGTTTTTGGTTTGAATGTTTAAACCCAATAGTACTAAAAATAAAATAAAAAATGTGGATTCATAGGTGGATTCCATTAATCTTGTTGATTCTCCACTACACACCCCTGTCTCATCCCTCTCTAAAAAAATAAATAATAATTGAGTTGTGGCAAGTAATTGGTGCTTAATTATTTTTTCCAGAGAAGTAAAACTTGGTCATGTCCTTCAAATCATAGTGCATCTTTTATTTTTTTCTTGTCTTGAGTGATAATTCCAGTTAAATTTATTATACTCGTACAAATAATTATATTAACTTTGTATTCAATAATTATAATTAAATAAACTAATTATTATTTAGCAATCTCACAGCCATGTAAGATAAAAAGTGGGTGTCAATAACTTTTCTGATTTTCTTTTTTATTTATTTCCCGAATACCCCACTCAGAGTTTGCCTACTTAAGCTCCCATTCCTCTTGCACCGCTTCACACCATTGGCATCACCACCATATTCCTCTTCTCTCTCCTCAGAACAAGGTGGTCATCTTTCTCTCTCTATCTCTCAGCAGTTTCTCTTCCTACCTCGGACCATGTTTTTTGCTATTTTGCTATTGATCTCACATGATACATGGTTCCATGTTTTCCTGGTTTAACGGTTTGGTTTCACTAAATGACTAACCAAAGGGGCATTTCTTCGTTCTGATTTGTGGTCCCTCTAGCATCACCTCTATTTTGTTTTTTCACAAAACAATCTCATGTTTCTTTTTCTCTTGTGCTTTCTTGATTTGGGTTACTGAATCCAGAAGGGCTTTCCTCTGGGTGATTGTTATTCTGGTGTGGCAGGTGTTTTGATCAAAGCTTCGGAATTTTACCTTGTCATGGAGAAGACTAAAAAATTGCAGAAAAGCTACTTTGATGTGTTGGGTCTGTGCTGCTCCTCTGAAGTGCCACTCATTGAGAACATCTTAAAGCCTCTTGAAGGAATCAAAGAGGTTTCTGTCATAGTTCCTTCACGAACTGTCATTGTTCTGCATGACACTCTTGTCATTTCGCAACTTCAAATCGGTACATTATTCTCTCAAATCACTTTATCTTGTTCTAATTTTCATCATCTTGTTTCTTATTCTGTACTCACAAAAAGTTGACAAGATACTGTTTAATATATATTCCTTCAAACACATTTTTCTTATTAAAAATTGTATTTTGTTGAGTTTTATGTTTTTTTTATACCTTTTAATTCATTTTAATCGATAGAAAAATTTAATCATGATATTCTAGAGAGAAGCAGAAGCTTGCGACATGCATCTTATGGAGTGAAGGATAGAACTTTCCCCCCTGTTCGAAGTGTTTTTTGGAAGTATTTTTTTTATATAAAATTAATATTTTTTCTTTCATCGTCTAATACATTAAAATTTATTATCATTAATCAAAACTGAAATAATTTCCAAATTTTAATCCAATCTGTACAATTGATTGGACCACTCCACATTGGAGCGCATTGCTTGAAGATAAAGGTGCGATTACAGGATTACTCCACTTTTTGTAATGGTATAGAATTGGGTAAAAGATTCTTTTCCTATGTTAAGACGAGTTAGTTACTTATGAAAACGAGTTTATGTACTTGTACTTTAATTTCGAGAAATTGTTAGTTTTTTTTTTCTTTCCATATAATGGTGTGGAATTCAGAATTAGTTAAAAAAAGCAAAATAACTAATTTTCTTGGATAAAAGGTAGAACACAAAGAAGTTTTGCTTTCGTGGATGATCTTGCGTACGCGCATCTTTTTCCATGTAATAAGAGCACCATTATCATCTTTTGCACCAAATTTCCTTTTCTCCAAGACTTAACGTGTTGATGTTAAAGACGATGCATTAGAAATGAAAAAGGAAGTGCATCTTTATCTCAACTTTTCCACTTAGGCACAAATTCTGACCAAAAGGGTTTCATTCTTTATATTAGAGTTCACAAATCTCATCTCATGTTTGCAGGGAGTGAAATAAATTTGCAACTTTACCCGTTTCAGATTTTATATTCTTAAGATTAATTCATCAACACATTCTCTTTAACCTTAATTAGATAGAATTCATTCAGTGACAGAGACCCACATTTATTTTTGTTTTTCTAAAAATATATGTATTTACATTTGAAGATAATTATAACGAGGTGAGAGAAATGTAAATTGTAAACATGGCCCACATTTTTTAAAATATAATCCTAACATTTAATGAAAGTACAAGTATTATTAATTAAGGAGTAAGAGAAATTATTGTTTGATTAGCAGATCTAAAAAAGAAAAGAAAAGCTGAAATTAGAAGTGTAAAGTAGCTATGTATAATTTTTCATTTGTACCCAATGAATAAAGTTAGACTCTTGATGTATCTCTTTTGCTTTAAGAGGAACTTTATCTTTTTGGGATGCAAAAAGATTTAATATTGTTGATAAAATGAATAATAAAAGTTTATGATGACAGTTAAGGCATTGAATCAAGCGAGATTAGAAGCGAATATCAGAGTACGAGGAGATGAAAACCATAAGAAAAGATGGCCAAGCCCTTACTCAATTGCATCTGGTGTTCTACTTTTGGTTTCATTTCTGAAATTTGTGTACCATCCTATGAAGTATGTGGCACTTGGTGCAGTTGCTGTTGGTGTTTACCCTATCATCCTCAAGGCCATTGCCTCCATTCGGAACCTTAGGATTGACATTAGCATTCTCATGCTCATAGCAGGTAATTTACTTCATTTCTCAACTTTCTCATATTTTTATTTATTTATTATTATTTTTTGAAATACTCAAGCAGAAGTTCTGACAAAACCGTAGCTTCTGTAATTATAAAATTAGTTTAATTGCTAATAATTATAAGAAAATATTCCTCTTTCCTTTGCTCAATTACTAACAGACAAAGGGGTAGGACGGACATATTTTTTCTTCATAATTTAAATGTTTAATTAAAAATTGAATGCGTATTTTTTTTAAACAATTTCATCATCTGTTTGTTGGACTTATTTTTTCTTATATAATCTTACATTTAACTTATTAAATTATGAATATTTACTTCCAAACTAACCATTTAAACTTCGGGAAAATTGTTTTTTTGTCTTTTATAGTTTTAAATTTAACTGGAATTTAGAAAATTGTTTTTCTTTCTTTTATAGTCTTATATTTAACTGGAATTTAGAAATAACCTTACAGTACACGTGCTAGTTTTTAATAAACAAAATTTTTTTTTTGGTTCTCATTAAATTGAAACTCGACTTAACCCAAAACAACTGCTGAGAACAAAAACCCTGAATGGGCACAATCCACAGATTCTGCCATGTATAAAATATTCACCTTAATTTTTTTTCCACCTAATATAATCACGTGAAGAATCACATGATAAGATTCTGACATCCTTGTAACAAATATGATTCTCTTTCGCAATCTCTGAGGTAGTGCAAGAATGTGTTCCGGAAATGCATTCATGACTCAGTAACTTCAACTCACGTGGAAAAACCACATAAAATGTGGCAACTGAAGTGCATCCAACCAAAGACACTGGAAATCTGCGCTGTAACGGACAAAAATCACCGCTTGTTCATCAAGTTAAACTGATGAAACAGCTCTTCACAGCGCTTTGCTCGTAATATTTTGTGTAGTCACATTTTCTAAACGACAAGTGCAAACTTGTATTATTGAAGCGGTACGAAAGAGACGAATCTCACCCCCTCAAATGTCTTTTCTACTAACTGCATCAAACATTTGATAGAAAAAACAAAACAAGATATAAGCTAAAGTCTAATGGAATCAAACTTGATTGTTATCCAAATTAAGTAAATAATTAACACTTCATATATATATATATATATATTAACTGTTTCCGTACAATGAGAAAAAAGAGTATTACCTTTTAGTTATTATATAATGAACTTCTGATTATACCAAAAAAATATTATTATAAGATTTACACATCTCTATTTTTCTTTTTATTTGACAGTTATTGGGACAATTGCAATGAATGATTATTTGGAAGCCGGGACCATAGTTTTCCTCTTCTCAATTGCAGAATGGCTAGAATCAAGGGCAAGTCACAAGGTATTCATTTATTTTTTTTGAAAGGTATTTATTTATTTATCATGCTTTACACTGTCTCAAGTATTAATGTTTTATTCTTGAACTAATAAAATAAATTTGTGGACCCGGATTCTATTGTGCACTGTTCAAACACACAGATACACATTCTTTATCATTGTACCATATATATATATATATATATATATATATATATATATATATATATATATAAACTTATGGATAATGGTTGTCACAGTCTTAAGTGTAAGAAAGCAACATGGGTTATACATAAGAAGTCTAATTGCATTCTTGATTACACAAAAGTATAAAAAATGTGTGATTTAAGACTCGAGAATTATTAACATGGTTATGATGTTGATGAAGAAAACTGAATAAATGGGATCCATGTAAACTGGCCAATTTTTTGTGTGATGATATGTGGATGTTCTCAATAGAAAACAAAAGTAGGGTTCTCTGTTTCAATTCTGAGAGTAAAACCTCTAAATTGAAAAAATGAAAATAATCTCTTGCCTCGTTTCATTATAATGATCGGTTTATATATAACAAATACAAAAATATAATGAGACTATAATCAAGCAAACTAATTTGGAGAAGCTAATTAGGTTATAATTAAAGAAACTAATTAAGCTAACGGAAATATACATTTAATAATAGTGATCTGCACAATCTTGCACATCATATATATATATATATATGTTTACAAAAAATAATGTATTGATCAGGCAAATGCAGCTATGTCGTCTTTGATGAACATTGCTCCTCAAAAAGCAGTCATAGCTGAAACAGGAGAGGTGGTGGATGCTGATGAGGTGAAAGTAAACACCATTTTAGCTGTTAAAGCAGGCGAGGTGATACCCATTGATGGAGTTGTTGTAGATGGAACCTGTGAAGTTGACGAGAAAACTTTGACTGGGGAATCATTCCCTGTGGCAAAACAAAAGGATTCTACTGTGTGGGCTGGCACCATCAACTTGAATGGTAATTCTTAGTTCTTATATGTAAAGTGTCAGTGTAAAATAGAAAATATGAGTTGGTGATTAGACCAAGTTGGTGAAGTTAACATGTTTTCTTGATCGATTAAAAGGTTATATTAGTGTGAAAACTACTGCACTGGCTGAAGACTGTGTGGTGGCTAAAATGACAAAGCTCGTGGAAGAAGCTCAAAACAGCAAAACCAGCATTCAGAGATTGATTGACAAGTTTGTCAAGTATTATACTCCTGGTTAGCCAAAATCACCAGTTTTTGTTTTAATCACTTTTGAATGGTTCCATTGCATTTCGTACTACTTTCTTGCCAAATGTTAATTCTACAAATAAATGTAATTTTTACTTGCACTTTTGCACTCTTAGCATTGACTGCCATTAGATTGAAATGATGGAAATTGATAAAATGAGAAATAGAATAATATGTAATGCTTATAGGTTCCATTATTTAAAATAAAATTGGAAGTGCATCAATGTCTTTTTTTTCTTCTTCTCAAATATTAGAGATATAATATCAGAATGAATAGCCTAAGTAGATAAAAAGAGACAAATTATATTTCTCCATGCACTCTGTTGGGACTTATGGAAACCGATGAAACCATTTTTTTTTTTTTCTTAGTTCATTCAATCTATCTAAACAACCAAATGGTAACATTAGTTCATTTCATTTCATTCTATTCTACCCATCATTAGATATCTAAACATAGCTGAATAGATTTTCAGTTCTGACTGTGATTTAGCAGAATGTCCTTTTTCAGTCATTGCTTGTTGCCTGCATTAAATTGCATTGGCCTTACTTTTTGTTGTTAATTTTTTCAGTGGTTGTAATCATATCAGCCCTTGTAGCAGTGATTCCAATTGCGTTAAGATCACATAGAGAGAAATACTGGCTTCACTCAGCGTTGGTTGTTTTAGTAAGTGCATGTCCATGTGCACTCATCCTTTCAACGCCGGTTGCAACCTTTTGTGCTTACACCAGAGCAGCCACATCAGGTCTTCTCATCAAAGGGGGTCATCATCTTGAAACACTTGCAAAAATCAAGGTCATGGCCTTTGACAAAACGGGTACCATAACGAAGGGTGATTTTGAGGTCACACAGTTTCAATCTCTTTCAGCTGACATAGATTTGAACACATTGCTTTACTGGTAAGGAGAGCCCTGGTTTCCCTTACACTGCTATTTCTGTCCATCTTTCTTTTGAAATGTAATGTTATAAAAAAGTCAATTTACATGCACTGTGAATGGAAAATATTTTAAATAGTTCACTTAAGAAAATTATTTTAAAATTCAATAAACTTGATTAATATATATGACAATATGTGATTCAAGGAGTGTTAGTTTATAAACTATTTACTAAAAGAAATGAAACAAACATACAAGCGGATAATAGTGATAGGTTTTCTTGTGTGTATAGCAGATATAACATAATCTTGTTAGGAAATTCAGAAGCCTGTTTAGAATAAGGATTAAATAAATTGCTGAATTATGAGATCAATGAGTTTATATTCAACTTTTCAGGGTGTCAAGTGTAGAGAGCAAGTCAAGCCATCCACTGGCAGCTGCTATTGTTGATTATGGAAGGTCTCTCTCCATTGAACCAGAGCCAGAAAAGGTGACAGAATTTGAAAACTTTCCTGGGGAAGGAATTAGTGGAAAAATGGAAGACAGAGTTATTTACATTGGAAATAAAAGAATTGCCGACAGGGCCGGGTCTGAAACAGGTGAATGCCTTTTCCACCGAGGTGTAACTTTGTAGTAATACTATAATGCTAATGGAAAGAGATTAAAATATAGTTTAAGTTTCTATATTGTATTTCAATATCTCTTTAACCCAATTAGAATCTACCCTTATGCTCTGTAGAGGTTGATATTTAGTTTTTCTTCTCTTTCTTGAACTGAGTGAGGTTTTTACTGTGATGGTTTTGTTTTATAGTTCCAATATTACAAGGAGAAAGTGCGAGAGGAAAGACCACTGGATACATATACTTAGGAGCAACCCCAGTTGGATTTTTCTCTCTTTCAGATGTTTGCAGGTTAGGAGTTCAGGAAGCAATTGGGCAGTTGAAGTTATTGAGAATCAAAACAGCCATGCTCACTGGAGATAGTGAATCTGCTGCAATGCAAGCACAGGAGCAGGTGCGTGATGTTATATGGTCAAACTTGTTGAATACAATATGGCTAAATTCTAGCTAGCTGCCACCAGAGTGATTTTGAATAGTATCAAATTCTCTATTTTCAAAGTGAACTTCTATGCTTTGACGAGTAAACTTATTTTTTTAATGCTGTACTTCATCTACAGCTGGGGCATTCTCTGGAGTTAGTCCATGCAGAACTTTTGCCAGAGGACAAGGTCAAAATCATCTCAGAATTTAAGAAGGAAGGTCCAACAGCCATGATTGGAGATGGTATAAATGATGCTCCGGCATTAGCTTCAGCTGATATTGGAATCTCAATGGGCATTTCAGGTTCTGCACTGGCAACTGAGACAGGCAATATAATTCTCATGTCAAATGACATTAGGAAGATACCAGAAGCCATTAAGCTTGCAAGAAAAACACGGTGGAAAGTGCTTGAAAACATTATTTTGTCAATCACTACTAAGGCTGCGATTATTGGTTTGGCTATTGGTGGTTATCCATTTGTTTGGGCAGCAGTTGTTGCTGATGTTGGAACGTGTCTATTGGTCATCTTGAACAGCATGTTACTTCTTCCAAGAGGACACAAGCATGGAGGAAAATTTTGTAGATCTTCTTCTAAATCACATAACCATAAAGGATGCGGTGGTAGTCATGACCATGATCATGCTCATCGTCAACATCAACGCTGTCACGATCATGAACATGAGCACGATCACCATCACTATCAACAGAAGCATGAGCATGATCACCATCAACATGAGCATAAGCATGATCACCATCACTGTGAAGATGAACATGAGCATGATCACCATCACCATCAACATGAGCATGATCACCATCACCATCATATCCATAAGACAGAAAACATGTCTCAACCTCAGAAATGTGGTGGCAGTCATGTTAATTCCTCTCATCATCACCATCATCACCTACAACATCAACATGAGCATGAACATGATGAACATCATCACCATAATCAACATGAACATCATAGCTGCAATCAACATGATCATCAAAATCATAGCCATGTTCCACTTGATCAACATCAACATCCTCATAAGTTTGTTAATCATTGTAACACCATGAATGGTCATGATCTATTTAAAAGAAGCGATGAATTTCATGAGCATGATCACTGTCATTATGGAAGATGTGACAAGAATCAGGATGGAGTCCAGAAACATGAAATGGAAAACAGTGGTGGTTCGAATTCACGGTCTTTGATTCTAAATGCAGAAGATGCAGTTGTCACAAACAGGCATGGTAATTGTTCGGGGCATAAGACTCATGGGACAAAACATTGCCACAACCAACATGTTGATAGGGTTGCTCATGATGGAGTTTCACATAGTTCTCCTTACCATCCCCCTCTCTCTTGTCAAAAGGAGAGCCAAGGACACACCAATAACCATTGCCACCCCATCTGTGGTTGTGAAAGCCTGAAAGACATGCATCATAAAAAGTCAGGTTGTAGTCCAGACATTGAGAAGAACGGGACAGGTGAAATATCCGTTGATATCATTGAACATGTTGAACTAACCCCATTGCATGGTTGTTCAAGTTTGGCAGAGAAAGAGAAAGGTTCCTGTGAAGGCTGCTCAGACACATGCGAGAATTTGGCTGCTGCGTGTGGTTGTGAGGGTTCAAAAGAGGGAGAAGATAGTGCATGTTGCGAAAATGAATGCTCTTCAAAAGAATGTAAGGAATCTTCAATTGTTCATGTTTGTGTTGGTTGGGAGAAGAGAGAATTTGGTGGATGTTGCAAGAGCTACATGAAGGAATGTTGTGGCAAACTTGGACAGTCAAGAGCTGGTTTTGTAGGAGGTATGTCAGAAATTATGACAGAATAGGTATGGTTGACTCTAGCAAGATGTGGGTCTGCTTGTTCTTGCTAAATTATATTTATGTAGCAGATTTTTGGTGGTACATAGTTTGAGGAGTTAATTAAAGTGAACATGGAGTTTGCGACCTCCATTTAACCAAACAGGTCTATGATTTTTAGGTAAATCTGATGTCACTTTATTTCGGGGTTGTAGTATATATATATATATATATATATATAGGGATTTCGATTCCTAAAGAGAAAGGGAACCAATCCTTTCTGAAAGTTATGAAAGTTATGTAGATGTTAAGGGTTTATTCCTTTTTTCTCCTTTTTCCCCTTTTTTCTTTAAACTGTATGCTGCTTATCTACTTTCATTAGCATTAAAATAAGTTGACAGTTTTCTGATTCTAATCCGAATTGTTTGATAACCGCAATTTACTATTTTACATCACAAAATCAGTAATTAACCTTTTAATTTTAAAGGCTTCTGATAACAATGAATTCGAAAGGGAAATATATATTTTTAATACATTCTCTTATCTTTCTTTTTTAAATTTCTCAATAGTTTTTTAATAATTTAAAATCATTCTACAATATTTTCTTTCTTTTTTTAGGCCTTTTTTTTTTAAGTTGATCTCGAAATATTTTTCAAACGGAACCACAGAGGCCTAACCCATTTGAGCTCAATATTATTATTGCTCAAGTATGACCCTTTAGAAAAAAAGACATTCAGTAGTTCAATTATTTAAAAATATTAATTTTAATCTGATGTTATTTATTTGTTGTTGCTTACGAGAAAACAACGAAGGAAAAAAATATGTTTCTCGAGAAATATCAGACATGATCATATTACCTAGTGATGCCCAAAACCCATGGAAGATCAATTACCTATTTTTTGGACTAAAGACTCAATTCTGAAACTGGTTCTTCCTGCACCTCCATGGTTTCTTCCAGCACCTCTATAAAATGTTATATTTCCAAAAAAATCCTTGTGAAACTAAAGTGCCCTTAAAAAGATGATGCAAATGTTGGTGAGGAATGAAAATGGAGGTGCACGGTTGGAGTTTTGTTGAAGTTAGGGTCTGAGAGCAAAGGTGATTGGGTGTGGGTGGTGGGTTATGACACGTATATTTCCTAATTGTCATTGCAACAACGTTATTATCTGTTGTTGTTAATAAGTATTGTCACAGAGACCTTCTTCTTATACTCTTTTTAATAATAATGATTGCAACAGCGTTATTCTGTGTTGTTGTTAATAAGTATTGTCACAGAGACCCTATTCTTATATTCTTTTTAATAATAATGAATCTATTGTTAAGATTACACTAACAACATTTATAATTAAGAGTTATTACTTAGACAAAGTTTATTATAATGATAATATTTAACTCCTTTTATCAATACTCAATATAAGTATGATATTATAACTGTTTTTAACGTTGGATATCTCACATTTACATGTTTTTGTAATGAATTTTTTTTTATAGTAAAGAATATATTGAAGTTTTAGGACATTGAATGTCAGAAACTTATCTTCCACATTATTGTTATTAAAGGAAAAATTCTTCCACGTTCACTTCTTTTACCTACATTCATTTTTAATAAATATTTTTCATAAAAAAATATTATCTTAAAATAATACAAAAATATAAATACAATAATAATGTATAGAGTTGTAATATGAGTGCAAGAGAAAAATAAAGATATCAAAGCATTATCACCTATTATCAAATAACATTGGTAAAAAGGTAATTTTTTTTAGTGCTAATGACAAAAAAACCAACATTTGATACACCTGGCAGCAAAATAGACATGGAAAATATTTCCTAGTGTCTTCTTTTCTTAGGTTTATAGTAGATACATTACTTTTATTTAATTAATATATTTTTAATAAATTCCTTTAAATAAACCATTTTCAAGTGTATTTATATAATTTTAAAATAGCTCCGCTTATAACTCAAAATAAATATTATAGAAATAAAAAAAATAAAATAATATATTAAATTCTATAAAAAAAATTGTTTTATTTTAGATTTATATAATTTATACATAAGACTTAAATTCAATGTATAAATATAAATTACGAATGCAGAAGCGCGTTTTACCCACATGTGCATTGGAAATATAAATTAACTTATAAAAGTAACAAAAAAGAAGTTATAGCGTAACGTAATACATAAGCAATGGGTGAAGGCAAGAAATTGAGACAATTTGTTTGTGCCTCCAACAATAAGATTCTTTGCAATTCCCTTTCCCACGCCTCAAAAACAAAACTCATGTCTTTTATAAAGAGAAACACATTACTCATGAACACATAAAATTCTTGTTAAAGCCGAAAAGTGCACAGTTTCAACAGACGCTATAGAATTGTAGTGGCATGGCATGGGAGATAGCATATATTGGGGGTTGTATGTAATCATTCCCTTTGAAAACCACACAAAGAAGCCACCTAATATTTGAATAATCAATTATGCTCCTAAGAATTCATACCCGTTAAAATAAAATAATTATATTTCTACCTCTATATAACCATCACATGATGCACCAAACTATAACCAAGCTCTTCATAATTGGTATGACATAATGGTTTGGATTTTGGTGCCAAGAGGGTTAATTAATTAGGTTGAGAGTGAAGTGAAGCCAAGGATGACTTGCCGAGATCAAAATTCATTTGATGTGATTCAAACTTGAGTAACTCGGCAAGTTATCTTTGGCTGCATTTTGCTTTCTTCATCTTCCATCTCTCTTCCGCTGTTGAAAACTTTCAAAATATCATTTCAACCGTTAAAATATGCTTATATTATATGTTAGAACTTTAAATATAAGCTGGAAATTTTTCATTGAATAAGTTAAAATATAGACGCACAGATATATTATTATCTTGAAGTTTTACCTTAAAAGCGGTGTTTTGAATTTTTATGCAGATTTGTTTATTCATACCCTCATGTGTATTAATAGTTGTGGGACATCTTCTTGTTTTGCTTTGTTTTGTTATATTACTTATTGTCATGCATGCAGGTGGAAAGAGCTATGTTTTAGTATGAGAGCTTTTTCTTATAAGAAGAAAACAAAGAATTTTGGGACAGGTGTGGGTTAAAGCAGAGACATGTGAAACATGCCATGGAAATAAGCTCCAGCTCCCATGAAAGCAGCTATCAGCACATGTGGAGTTTCTAAATTGCTACCTGCTCTCTACTTTTCAGGGTTTAAAATGGGAGAGAAAGAGATTAACACAGAGGTATGTAGTTTGCAAGGTTTTAAATGGGGAATAAAGAGATTAAAGACTAATCAAGATTTAGTGCATAATTTTTAAAAAAGTTAAGACAGTACATAAGTCAAATGTGAGAGAGCTCTTAGTTCGCATTTTTAAATGTAGAGATACATATTTAATGTTTTGATTTGGATACTGGAGAGTTTGAAGTGAAAAAGAAAAAAATATCGGCCTCATTAAAGGAAATGAAAAAATGATTTTTTTATTGTAATATTATTATTTTTATTTATATTATTATTATTTATTATATTTTCTAAACATTTAAAACTAAAAATATGCTTTTATGGTTAATTATATAATAGATCATTTTTAATGTGGAAAGACCTTAAACAAATGCAATATAATTAATTCTATAGTTGCTTTACACACTTGTATATTTTTTCTATCTTTCCCTTTATTTAACATAGGACACCTGAATTACAAATATATTATATACACGGGCAAGATAAAATTGGCTTAAGGTTAATTTTTTTATTAAATTACTTTTAATAATTATTTGTAAAAGTCAAATATTGTTAAATATTTTAACATTAACTCATATTGTTTGGTCACTGTGATAGATTATTTGAAAGAAGAAGAAACTGTATGAATATGTATAAATTTATAGAAATTTTAAGTTTACGAAAAGATATGTGATATATGAATTTGAAATATAAGAAAATGTCATAGAAATATATTATTTTTGAAAAAAAGAAATATTATATATAGATTTATTAGGAATTTTACTGTTTGTGAATTTGTCTAAAAAAAGATATTTGACTATATTAACTCATTGAAATCATTTGAATAAAAATGATAAGAGACTCGATGGATATTTATATGAATGATTACTGTTTTGAAAGAATTAGTCAAAAAATATTATATAAATTAATCTTATCATATAAAGATAATTGATTTATACGGATATAGTGTGAATTTTATAATTAAAAATTATATGACAAAAAGATATCTGAATCTAATTTAATACATGTATTTTTTAAAAATAGAATTAAGTATTTATATATAAGTTAATATATTTTTAATATAAAAATTTGATTATGAGTTATTGTAATCATTAGATAATTATAATATGATGTATAAGGTGAAATATAAAAACTTGATGTATGTATAACTTATTTGAAAGAGAAATTTAAATTAATGATAATATTTTTTAACAATCTCTAACTTATCTATTTTTTTTTTCGTTTTAAAATTTATAATGTTCGTACATACGAAGTACATGATTTAATAGGTGATAGAATTCTTATAGAGTACTTATTCTTTTCTTTTAAATATTTTATATTATAAAGTTTCTATGAAGATACATTTATTTGGAGATGTTTTATAAATGTAACGTATATAATTTATTATAAATGATTTACATGGTATAGTTTCCAGTACCGCCCTAAAGATAATTAATTACTCAATTTAAACTAAGAAATATTTATATATCAATCATCAATAAATTTTAAAATATTTCTTATCTATTTAATAAATGTACTTCTCATAATATTTTTTTATATGATTGTTATAATTATATATACGACTTTTGATTATTATTATTACAAGTTCCAATAAGTGTTATTATTATCTTATTGAGTCATCATTATTATTACAACTTTTAACAAATTATAAGTATTATCTTATTTAGTTAACCAATAAGAGTTGTAGGAGGGAAGTTAGTTATATAAGAAACTCTTTACAGTAGCTATATTTAATAATAAGAACCACCTGTCAGTGACAGTCATTAAAATCATATGTTTATTTATAATTTTTATAGAAAATGTTCTCCACAAAGTTATTATTTTCTAATATTCCCAGACCCTAATGAAACATTAAATTTTTCCCTAACATGTCAAATCCCTTTTTTCCCCTTCTTATTCAGAGTAATGATGAGAAGAGAGGGTTTTTTTTTCTGAAAGTTGATTCAAAAGTACTATTTTTATAGTTTGCATGTATCATAAAAGACTTATTTTAAAAACTATATTATATGTTAAATTGAGATTATTTAATGAAGTATCACGAAGTCATAATCCATTTAGTTTAATAAAATTTATTTTCTACAGAGAATTATTTTATAAAAACATTATTCAAGGAATTATTAATATTATACATTTAGGTTTTTTCCTTTTACATCAGATATACAGTTATAAAATTAATATATATTTCACTTATCTAAAAACTCACCAGGTAAAATATATATCATTTAAAAAGAAATATATAATATAACCGATTAAAAAGTATACTTTTACATTATTATAATTGTAATTAATATAAAAATTCAGTTTTAGATTTTTTTTCATTCTTTAAACAAAAATTAATTTCAAAAACTAAAATATAAAAAGATTTATTCTTAGTAAATGAATATGAACATATGTATAAAAAAACAAAAACAAACAAAATTTGATGTTTTCCTTATATTTTTGTAATCACAATAAAACTATAACAAATTAGATTTATTATATTATTTTTAATAACATGCATTCGTGCATATAAAAATGGTCAAATAAATAAATAATTATGTATAAAATAGAATTTAATTTAAATTCTCAAAAAAAAAATAAAGAAAAATTGATAACGGAAAACATTAGTGGTGATGACAAAGATAACAAAGACATTTTGAATGTGGGAAAGAAAGAAAAGACCTTGAATAATTTTAACAAGAAAACGAAAGGATAAATTAACATAACAAGAGCATCATTTTGAGTGTGAAGGATAGAAGATGAAACAACCAAGAAGTGTGAAGGAAAAGAAGAAAAAGAAAACCAACAACACACTGATTTGGATTGCATTGGAGAAGAGACAATGCAACAAAAATATTATAGATATGGAGTAAAGAAGAGAAGACATAAATTTTTGGATCAAGAAAAAAAATATAACAGTATATAAGTTATAAGAGTGAAATTAAACATTATTCTATATCAATTACTAGGTTAACAAGATAGAATATGCTATATGCAATAATGTTTTGAAATAATCATATACATGTGGATATGACATCAATTACTTATGTAAAATATGTCACAAAAAATTACAATATTGTCATTATATAATTTGAAACATCGGTTTTTTATTAAATGATACATATATGAGATATCTCTGAACCAATGTATTTAGAAAAAAAATCCATAAACATTTCTAAAAGAGAAAATTAAGAAAAATTAAAATTAGAATTAGAATTTTTGTTAGAGCACTCTCATATAGTTTCTTTAAATTTTTTAACATATACAAAAACTAATTTTAACATATGAAAAAGTTTTTTTTTCTCCTCTCTCTCCAAATATATTTCATCTTTATATATTTAATAATAAAGATCACATTACCACTCAGCAAAATAATATGATTTTGTGATTAAATCTGAATTATTATTTTTATCAGCAAATCTTAATTATTCTTATATGGTATAGACGTGTTTTTGTCATATACACTCACCTATACTAAATAATAACCAAGGTGTACTATTCTCCACCTAACCTAATATGAGATATCATCTATAAGAAAGACATTGAAAAAAGAATACAATATGACGGTCCAATGAATATGTGACAAATGTTTTCTTTTAGGATAATGTACATGGCAAGTGAATAACAGTTTATTATACTTATCAATCAGTTAATTAAAATATTGACTATTTTAATTGTATAAATGAACCTAATTCATGTCTTAAAATATTATTTATTATGAAAAACACATGTTATGCATATTGTTTTTTTTATTTTTTATTATATCATATATCCTATAAATCAACTTTTTTTTTTCCTCTAAATATAAATGAGGTGTTGATCACCATCTTGAGTATATAAGAAACATTTTTCCTAAAAATTCTAAGACAACGAATGTGTTAAATTAGTTTATGTATAAAATTTGTTTGACCTATCATTGTCTCAACCGTGCAAAAAAAAAAAAAAATTAAGATTTTCTTGCAAAATAGATTGATAAACGCTTATCTTTGGTGAATATTAAGAAAGGGAGAAGTGATGGAAAAAAAATACAAAAATAGTAAATATTGATAAAGCGCATTAATATAATACTTGTGGGTTAAAGATTTTTCCGTTAACACTTTATTCTTTGCTATTTTCTTAAGTTATTAGTCTACAACTTCCTATCATGGAAATATGTCTTAAATCCCAGTCTAAGAAAATCCTAGTTTGCTCACTATACCAGCAATACTTAATTTAATGACTTTCTTATAGACCTAGTTATATATAAAAATTTATTTTCATTAGCTTAATACTCATCTTATATATTTTTTAATTTTTTTAAATGAATCAACAATAAATTTGTAATCTAAATCAAATGATTGATATAATATTTTAAGGAGTGATTGGATAGTGGTTTGACCACCATGGAAGGACCTTGAACAAGAATCAGTTGAGGAAATTAAAAACAGCCATAGACCACTGAAAATGCATGCAATGAGGGTAATCGGAATCAATTCGAAAATGAAAAAAGAAATTGCAGGAATAATGTTTTGTTGTAGATGATTCATGAATGATCTCACTGGAAGAGGTGTTGAGATTAAAAAAAGAAGCGAGCAACGTGGAGAGACGTAGAGAGTTGCACGTGTCCCTTTCCATATGTGGCTGTCTTCCATAAAGCATTATCCTGATATAGAAAATCGGTGACTCAGAGTGATCTCAGATAGATGCAATATAATATGTTTTTCTTCTGCTATATATAGAATCACATGCACCACCACACTCACTAACACTGATGAAGGTAGCTTATAAGGTTCTCTCATCTCACAACAAGAGGCAGAAAGGAGAGTGCAGCCAAGGATGACTTGCCGGCAGTTATATATATTTTCACCATTTTATCCTTCTTTTCGTCTTCTTCTTCTTCTTTACGCTCTTTCACGCCGGCAAGTTGTTCTTGGCTACATTTTGCTTTTTTCTTCTGCTGTGATGCTGTGAGGACTTCCATCGATTCAGTTGCAGAACCTCAATGACAAGTTTTAAATTTTGATTTCAAAATATAGTATTTGTGTATGTTTGGTTAATAATTCTTTGATTTGTTTCAAAGAACAAATTTAAGATATACTGACACCTTCACCTGCAGATTCTTCCTAACGTTGCTCTAATATGAGTTTATAAGGTGCTTCTCTGGACGTAATTTAGTTATTAGAGGTCTTTCCTTCTATGCCTGAAAAGAACACAATTATATATGCTGTATAATGTTGACACACACACATTTGCATTTAGGCTTGTTTTTGGTTTTCACTTTCTATGAAATATACTATTCTTTTTACCAAGTTCTATTCTAAACATGTAACCATTTAACATGAAAATTAGACATTTAATAGAAAGATTAATTAGGATTGAATGCTTTGAAATTAAATTTGACAGCATATTGATTTTTGAGATTTGAGATCAATCGACATTTTACATATAACATTAAATGGATATTAAAAATTAGGACAGAAATTGTAATAGAGAATCTAAATGTTTTATGATTGAAAATCTTGAAATTAGTTGATTAATTAGGACTGAATAATGCTTTGTAATTGAAGATCTCAAAATTATTTTGACAGCATTATTTGTTTTAGGTTTGAGATGAATTAACATTTTACTTATAACATCAAATGGATATATATATATTATGAAAATTTTATGTTAATTTTTTGTAGAAGTACATTCTAATTTTTACTTTAGATATTTTTTTCAAGATTCTTTCAGTCTCTTTTCTTATCTTTTACGATATTTTATATTTTCTTAGTATGGATTTGTCTTTTTCTGGTACAGATATGTTTTGGTAAAGCTTTTTGGATCTTTTTCTTTGCATTTCTTCCTCAACACATTTATGCAAGATTTTCTTTTTCTTATTTTCATACTGAATATTTTTTTGGTGTACTTTTTCTTCGCTATTCTATGCCATATAATCCATTTTATTTATCCTATTTTTGGTATAACTTTTTTGTGAAAATGTAAAATAAAATTCTGATACGAATATTTTAATCACTTTTTTATTTGATAAGTAAAAATATTAACATAAAATTGTAGCAAAATCTTTTATACAAAGACTATTAACATTTGTCTGCTATTATTATTATTATTATTATAAATTATATAAAAAACAAAAAATATCACTATGATTTCTTCACCCTAATCCTAATTAAATATTTTAAAATTGATATAGTATAAGGGGTTAAGGGCTCCCAGTCTTATGTCCCTGGAAACGGGGGCAGGATTTGGTGCCCCTAAAAAGGTGATCCTTACGTTACAGCAAGCTTCCCTGTTCAATACTAATTACCTAAGTCACATGCAAACTTCGATTTTCTTGTTTTTCTATTATTCTGCTTCCATTCTATTATAATTCCATAAACATCACTTCAGTTCTATATATGAGTTTATTATCAAACAATTGATCTATTATCAAGCAACAGTGAAATAATTTAATCGAAATAAATAAAAAATAAAAAATAATTTAGTAAAAGACTAAAAGTGCCATAATTGAAAATATCAACCATCTTCATCAGCAATTGCTTGAATATCGATTACTCAGCTACCATAATTGGTTTTTGAAGAAAATTATTGCATCGAATAAAGTTATCTTGGGAGTAGAGGGATTTGGACACAAGTTTTCATTACTTTTTTCTTATACTACTTCCTTTCTTCTCTTATATTGGGAGTACGCTTTTTCTGGAGATTTTCTAGCAAATTCATATGTTTCTTCAATTACACATCTTTTTAAACATTTCATTTCTATTTATTTTTAAACAATTTTTTTATTTAATATTTTATTTTTATTTAATTTTTAAATATAAGATAATTTTTAATATATGTATTAATATATATATATATATATATATATATATATATATATTTTTTTTTTTAAAACAAAAATTCTATACAAACTTTTACAAAATAAGTTTCAAAACTAGATTTTAGAAAAAAATTAACCAGTTAAATATGTGACGTAAATCTAAAATTTAAAATACAAGTGAAATTTGATATGTCTTTTAAGAGCGTTCACGAGATTTGATATGATCTTCTAAAAGTGATTGCATCTAACAAGAATTCTTGAAAAATGAAAAAAAAAATCTGTGAGATTTATATATTAGAATATTATTTTTATTAACAAAGAATTCACATGAAATAATCTTATTAAATATGTTTTTATAATATAAAAAAAAGTTTTATTGATGCTTCACATATAATTTTTTTTTTCGGAGATTTCAAATTAGAGATGGACAGAATTTAATTTTGACAAAACGTAATCAATACATATTTCATCTTTAAACAATTGTTTTATCACACAGTTTGTCAAATTTATATTTTCAAAAAAATATTTATGAGCAAAATTTCCATCCTCTCAAGCCATTTTCAGAACTCCATTACTGTTTGATATTTCGTTACTAATTTCGGAGTAATCCTTGTTGATAGTCATTGTTATTATTTTCTTTAAAACTCACATTAGTTTGATGTCACAAATATAAAATTATATTTTTTTATTAGTCCTAATTGTATGGCCTTTGTATTGATGTTATTATTATAACACTAATACTATTATGTTGATGTGGCGCTGGGCCATCTATGATGGATAAATAAGTCCAAATCGATTCAACAGTGGAAGATGCTCCTTATATATAACCACCTTACAGGGTAGTTCTCCCATTGAGACTTCACAAATCAAACTTAAGAGTGAAGTATATATAGTTTTTTCTCTCTAAATGGAATATATAAAAGTAGTTTTCTTTTTCTTTTTCAAATGTAATTGCAATTTTAAAGAATAATATTCAAAATGAACAATTTTGTTTAGTAAATATCAATATGAAGTTATATCAATTGACATTTTTTTTTCATATGTAGTATCAATGGACATAATTTTTTTTATGTCCTGTATCAAGGACAGGATTAAAATTGTATGGGAGTGACATAATTTCAATTTAAAACAAATTAAACCAATTACATCGAAATTGTGACACTAAAACTAAAACAAATTACATCAATTACATCGAAATTGTGACACTAAAATTATGTTAGAGTGAATTTTAATTATGATAAAACAAATAATACTAAAATTTTGTTAGAGTGAATTTTAATTATGATAAAATAAATAATACTAAAATTTTGTTAGAGTGAATTTTAATTATGATAGATTATGATATATCTCGGTGCATTTTTGTATATAGGTTGAAATAACTTTATTTATTATATATATATATATATATATATATATATAAATTTTTTTGTTGTTGATTAAAATAAAAAAAGATAGATTATGATATATGCAAGAATGAACACCTAAGAAACAAAGATAGGAAAGCATGAAGGAATTAAAACAAAAAATATGGATAGAAAATAAGAAGAAGAATTAAAGAAGCATTTTTAAAAGATTATGATATATGCAAGAATGAACACCTAAGAAACAAAGATAGAAAAGCATAAAGGAATTAAAACAAAAAAAATAGATAGAAAATAAGAAGAAGAAGAATTAAAGAAGCATTTTCAAAGACTAAAATAAAAGAGAAAATTAAAGTTATAAAAGAAGAAATACAATGAATAAAATAACTAGAGTTCTTGAAGTGGAAACAATTTGAGAGAAGTTCCTTAACCTTTGAGTTTTTTAAGGTTTTGTTTGGATTTAAGGATGAATTTTTAAGGTTTTGTTTGGATTTAAGGATGAATTTAAGAGAACGGAAAAAAGTAAATTTAAAGTAAAAGTAAATAAAGGTATTTGTGTTTGGATTAAGAGAAGAAGATAAGAAATGAACAAAAAGCTTATAAAAATTTGTAGATGATGTTATAGATTTGATTAATAATATAATAGTAATAATAAAAAAAATTTGAAAATCAAGAAAAAAAATTAATTAAAAATTAAAATTAAATAAAAAATTGACTCCTAACTTTCTTTGCAAATCAGTTGTGTATCCAAACGGAGCGTGTCACATCATATGTACCTATATGCAAGGATTGTCAAGTCATCTTTTGTAATCATTACATATCATATGCTCAGATAACTACATAGTGTAACTTCCTAATTTTTAGAAAATTAGTTTAGCTTAATTCTAATTATTTTTTTGTTAATCTTTCTTACTCTTTATATTTCACTTAATTGTATGTAAAGGAGTGCTTACTATTGTACAAATGATAAAGAAGTTAATAAGAAATAGCTTTTGAGGTTTTCAGAGTGTTTCTTTTCTTTATTTTAGAGTTCTTATTTTGAGAAGATTTTTTGAAGTGGTGGCTCTTCATGTACTTATCCTTAAAGATTCATTCTCAAGATGACGTGTTCTTCCCATTTCATACTCATCAATCCATTTTTGTTTCTCTTTTACATTGTTTAGTTCTTTTTTTCATTTCGATTAATGTTGAATCTGTTTCTACATTCTTTTGCTTCCATTGTTGTGCAATTGTATAGTTTCATTGGATGGGTTTTGCTCTCCATCTCCTAAAGAGTTTATCTAGATCCTACAACCTTCAAGAAATTATATTAGATTTCACATCAAATAATTTGACAATCAATTTACCGATAAATGTAATTTGACGGTCAAGTATTTGTTAATAAGATTCATCGGTAAATTGACTATCAAATTATATATCGATAAAATTCATGGATTAATTTACTGTCAAATTATCTATCGATAAAATTTGTCAATAATAATATTTTATCGACTGAGACATATTCATCAATAATTTTAAAAATTTTTGTATTGTTAAAAAAATTGCTAACATTTTTCTCTTAATTAAGTTTTTAACCTCAAACCAAACATGTATGAGTGCCAAAACCCTTTGCTCGCAAAAAAATTGAGGCGTGATATAGTTTGGGCTAACCTCAAATCCATCCTTCCAATAGGTTTTTATATGTTTTTTTTTTTTAATTTTGTATTATTAAAATTGGAAAAACTCCTTTGAGCCAATTCAATGATCACATCCAAAATACATCAGTTATATATGTAAATAAATAAAATCTATTAATAACAAATACTATCACATATATATTCGTATATATTCTAGATTATTAACATCATATTTATAATAGTCCTATGACCCAGAACTATTTAGATAACAATTATTATAAGAGATTTGGTTCTCTTTGTTATAATCTCTGTTATGATAACAAATTATAAATTATAATCAAGAAAATTTTCAAAATAATTATTATATTAAATAATATAATTATGATAAAGAAAAAATTACTTTACATACATGTATATGTTCCCAACACGACATGCATGCTATCATATTTGCTACTTACTGTTTCTTTTTCCATTAGAAATTGGGTCAAGAAGATCACTTCGGTTTATACGTGCAAAACAATGGATAGAGGAAAAGCAAATTCTTGTTAGCAAAGAAGAAGAGTAGGAAGCCGAACTGTTTGGATTAGGGTGAAAGTGGAAAAAGAAAAGAAAGAAGACGAAAAAAAATGGAAATTGAAATTGAATGAAAAGTGTATAAGTGATTTTATTAACATGATAAAATGAAAAAGTTATAAAATAATTTAATGTAAGAAATCAATTTTAGAAATACAAATAAGAATGAAAATATATTTTAAATTTAAAAATCAGTATAAAATCTTTAAAATAAAAAATAAAAATATTCTTACAAAATATCAAAAAGTAAATTTATTTTATTTTATTTATTATTTTAGTTATTTATATTGCTATAATATAAAAACATATATTAATAAAATATTTATAGTTAATAAACAAATTATAAACATTATATGTAGATATATTAAAATACAATATATGTAGACGTTTTAAAGAAATTTTACATGCATAATCAATTAATACTTGCCACGTATATGCATAATCGATCTATATTTGTAACATAATTGATAGTATAATTTTTTTCGTAAATCTCTTTGTTATTACCAACAAAAGTTTAATGCGTAAATTTTTTGTTTTTTTTTGTGTTTTTTTAATATTTTATTACCTCATTTTTCACATTTTTTTTTGTTAATCTTTCTTTCTTGGACTGATACAGTATAAGTGAACAGTACCTTAGACCAATACAGTGTATGTGTATGTGAGAGAATAATTCTTCCAAAAAATATATACTATCAAAAGAATGTCAATTAACCTCTATGCCCATACTGACACGAAACAGATTAAAGTCAAAATGTAATCACAACTTCTTTTCCAATGAGCTAAATTTCTGAGAACAAATTCTGGTTGACAATGTCAAATCAACGTTTAGATATTCTATTCCCACACAGTAACTTAATCAAAGTACACAGTTTTAGGAAGAAGGAGCTAAGTCAGAATTTGCTTGATTCCAGACCATAAGAATGGTTTTGGATAAGAGAAGCATGGAAAAATTCATAAGTACGTGGGACCTATATATCTGTATATCGCAAGTTGCTACAATTCCTATGGGAAGCACTTATTATTTACTTTTAATTTTAAACGTGTCAAGTTGTGATTTCTGAAGTTATTAAGAATGGCAGTGGTGTCCTTTGAGTTTGACATTGTGTGGCTATAAATAGGGTTGAATGAGGCAGAAGATTAGACAGGCTAAGAAGTAGTGTGAGTGTGGAAGTGTGTGAAGAAGGAAGGTTGCTCTGAAATGTCTTGCATGAAGGTAGAGAGAGTATGTGTGAGCCGGGATGGCTTGCCGGCATATGCTTAAAGCAAACATCTCTATTGCTGGAGAGCCATCCTGACTCATGTTTCCTTTCTTTACAATCTCATGTCAGACTTTGCAGAGAGCTTTGTAAACTGTTCATGAACATCCATTTTGCCTTTGTTTCAAATGCATCATGTTTTGTCGATGACTAAAAGAATTATGCATGAGCTATATATTTTCATTTTGGAACAGATAAAAAACTTAAGGTTCTTTCTGTCCAAAGACGTGGCCGGATAATTTCAGAGGTCAAGATTTTAAATTGTTCAATTTCTTCCAGAGAGAATAAATTTCTTACCAAGTGCGCAATGTTTTGCATGGATCATAATTTAAAACAGGTTGACAACTAAAGTAAATTTAAGGAGAAGGGGAATATTAAAGGGCAACAGCTTCTGTGTTGAAGGTGGTCCTTTCAACCTCTCTTTTCTTCGATTGCACATGTTACTGATGTTTTTACTAAGACCTTCATCCAAAACTACTGCAAAATAATATCTCCAAGCTTCACACGATAGACATCTATGCCTCAACTTGTGAGTAATATTACATGAAGAAGACTCTTCCATATACTTGTATTCTGGTACCTTTTCTTTTTCGTTGCGTATATAACTGTTGTCGTGTATCTTTTCTAAGATGAATGAACGAACTCATTTTCTCATTCTGTAAACTTTTCATTGAGTCTTTCGTTTATGAGAAGTAGTAATAGGTTATCTTGATTTTTTTTCGACAAGGGTATCGAATTAAAAATAATATAGTGGGATAACCACTACTCCTCTTTGGCAACTTTCTTTATTCATATATTCTATTTTCACAACAGTGAATTGCTCATCGTGTTCTAGGAAGACAATGATCTAAGCCAACTTTCTCTTCATTCCATACTGTGTTTTACACATTCACCGTGTTTGGTAGCCACCAAAACGGAGGAATTAAACATGAAGTGAAGGAAAACAGCTACTTTCTTTCTACCATTGATACATTTAAAAGTGAAAGGAAACAAGAACTTCTACAACCCTTAGTTAAATGCATTCTTTCCGATTTGGAGAGAAAATAAGGTAAAAGTAGATTATATATTAAATGATAATAATCATTAGTCATAATTTGCTTACTTTAAAAAATATTAAAAAATTATAACTTTTTACATATTTTTTTTTCTTTTATTAAAGACCTTTCTTTTATCATTTTATATGCATTTTTTGTTCTACATTTCTTCCTTGCAATTTTCTATATAATCAAACGAAACAATCAAAAAACGATGTCATCTGCATTATTTTTTTTTCTTTTTTCTTTCACTTTTTTTAAACCCAAAATAAACCATCCGAGTCATCACTTTTGGTGATGAATTAACAAATTGTGATATGTTGAGAGAAAAATTTAAATTTCAAATGAATATAACGGTGAAAACATGGTGTTCTTAGGAATTTACAAGTTATGTTTCAAATTTTCTGGTTGTTTTAAAATGTTATTCTTATAGGTTATTTTGACATTAAAATTAAGATATTGATAGTATGCAGTATAATTAACTTTGTATAGGAGAGCCAAAAAGAATCGCACTGAATGTATTCCATTATATCTAAGTCTCTCGGGTGTGTAGATAAGAAAAATTACATTTTGTCAGTTTTATAAATAAATATATATTTAATGACTTCATTTGAATAATATATATATATATATATATATATATATATATAATATTAAATTACAAATGAAATGTTATAATTAAATATTGATAAAAATAAGTTGTTAAATGATTGTTTATAATTTAGGAAGTTAAAAATATCAATGTTCAGTATTTCGTTATATATGTATGTTATTATACATCACCGTAAAAGTTGTAATTAGGGTAAAACTAATTTATTTAGGTGTTGAACATGTATTTCAAAATTAGTTTTTTTAAAGAAAATAAAGTATAAAATTTTTAATTTTTTCAACTTCATTTTAATATAAGGTCTAATATCAATTTTTTTACCAACATTTGGTAAAGAGGTAATAACATAACTTCTGCAAAAGAAATTGTTGCATTAGTAAACATGAACTCTTCAGAAGAAGTTTTTATCTTCTTGCAACTTCTGGACTTACAAAAGTAGTGGGAGAATACGAAATTAAGAAACGAAAAAAAAATTACACAGGTTGATCTTGTATGTAAAAATAAATAATAACAATACGGTCACTTTTGTAAAGAATATTCATCCTACCTATGTTATAAATAGGTGATATTGTGGAAGGATAATTGAGAGGCCGTCATGACTTTAATAATTAAATTATGATTAAAAGTTAATGAGATGAACACTATGATTAAAAATTGTATAGCTATATGTTTTGTTATTTATTATACAAATATTTATAAAGAAATTAATATGTAAAAAAATACAATTTAGATTATTAAAAATTAATTGAAATATAAATAAATATTATAAATAAGTACATGCAAGGAGTAACTAAATTTAATCAATGTGTGTGTGTGTCTATATATATATATATATATATATATATATATATAAACTTAATTTAAGTCAATGTACCATTTTGATAATCTTAGAAAAAAAACAAAAAAAAAATTGAATTAATGTTAAGATGATTATTATAAAAATGATATGATTGGATGGCAATTACATGATTAAAAAAAGTCTAGCCACAATCAATATATTTTAGTTAAATTTCTGAAAGTGAAGATATCTAAAACCTAAAAGTCATAACTACATAATGAGAGAAAAGAATATTTTGACATGATGACAACCAATCTTTTATTAATGAAAGATGGTTTTGTAATATATATTGTTTAGAATCAATCAAATAATATATTTAATTTTAAATTAATTATAACTTTTATAAGAGATATGAAAGTATCAAAACTTGTAGTTCATAAAATTCTACCCTATCCTGTTTCTAGAAATCTTATTCTAGTTATATAATGAAGGTAGCCTTTTTCTTAATGGATTCTCAACAAACAAGACACGTTAATGACTGTTTCCTTAGGAATCCGTGCTGTTGGGCCTTTGACTGATACAGTGTATGTGAATGCAGTGTTTGTGGGAGAATAATCCGTTCAAAAAGGACCTACTATCAAATGAATGTTAATTAACCTCTATGCCCATACTGACACGAAACGGATTAAAGTCAAAATGTAATCACAACTTCTTTTCGGATCAGCTAAATTTCTGAGAACAAATTCTCATTGACAATGCCAAATCAACGTTTAGATATTCTATTCCCACACAGTAACTTAATCAACGTACACAGTTTTAGGAAGACCACGAGCTAAGTCAGCATTTGCTTGATTCCAGACAGTAAGAATGGTTTTGGATAAGAGCAGCATGAAAAAATTCATAGCTACGTGGGACCTGTTCATGTATTTGCAAGTTGCTACAATTTCTATGGAAACCACTTATTATTTACTTTTAATTTAAAACATGTCTAGTTGTGATTTCTGAAGTTATTAAAAATGGCAGTGGTGTCCTTTGAGTTTGACATTGTGTGGCTATAAATAGGGTTGAATGAGGCAGAAGATTAGACAGACTAATAAGTAGTGTGAGTGTGGAAGTGTGTGAAGAAGGAAGGTTGCTCTGAAATGTCTTGCATGAAGGTAGAGAGAGTAGATTTGAGCCGGGATGGCTTGCCGGCATATGCTTAAAAGCAAACATCTCTATTGCTGGAGAGCCATCCTGACTCATGTTTCCTTTCTTTACACTCTCATGTCAGACTTTGCAAAGAGCTTTGTAAACTGTTCATGAACACCATTTGCCTTTGTTTTCATGGTTTTTACAGGCTTATGAGATTGAAGGGGAATCTTTATTTGAGGATAGTTAAGGTGAAGAAAGGCATGCAGAAGAAGTAGGTATTATTGTACTCATTTTGGCTGATAAGGGAGCCTCCATGCAAGCATTGGATTCACTGCTGTCATAGGGAGAACACAGTCTGAATCTTATTTTACATGACTTGTCAAAACTCATGAATTACTTAGCATGTTAAATTTTGCATTTAGATATTTGTAATATATATGCATGCATGCCTCCCAAACATACATAGATTTAATGTTTCATTAAATGTTTTCTTTTGAAGATTTCACTGATTGCTGGAATTGAGATATCTGTAAACAGATGGAATACACACCTCTTTTATTTGAAGTACTCTCTTTCGGATTAAGTTTTTTAAAATTAATTTTTTTAATGTATTTTTAAGTTTCTTTTATATTTTTTAAATTGACTGTTATTTATTTCTTTCACTAATTACAAAGTATATTTCAATATAACACTTAATAAATACCTATATTAATTTAAATTATTTTATTATTAGCCCAAACCAATTAGATAAAAGAAAATATTATTTGACAATAAAATAGAGCATCATAAGCTACAAATCAATTCAGTGTTATGTATTCTTATAAAAGATGTAATTATTATCTATTTAAGAGTCATCATTGACACTTTTGCTTTTCTTGTAGATTCAAATAACAACTTCATGATTAAGAGTAATCAAGTACTGTTTATATTGAATTTATATATAAAAGAATATTAGGGAAGTTGAGTATATTTTTTAACTGAATTTTCATTAATTGAAAATTATAAATTTAATATATAATAAAAAATTACTATTATCTTGATATTTAACGTTTGATTAATAAATAATTAATTAATAAAAATTTAATCAAAAATATTTTCAAACATCTTAAAAAATCTTGTATTTTTCCAATATTGTATTGATTAACTTTATATTATATATAAAAATATTAGAGATATTAATTCAAGGCTAACTATAAACAGAAAAATTAATTTTGCAAAAAATATAGTAAACTCTTTTTAAAATGTTAACAAGTTAATTTAATTTTTAATATTATATAAAAATAAATATTTATTTAAATTACCTTTAATCATATTTACTATAATCACATTTAAATTAATTCAGAGGTATTTTTAAAATAATAACACTAGATAAGGTCAAATTAATTAAAATAGTCATCAAAACTTTTTTTACTTGTTGAGTTGATAGAATATTTCCTAAATCTTGGTGTCAAAGTCTCAATCAAAGTTCTCTTTTTTTCTTCATCCCATTCAAAAGATGAAAATCATCCATAATAGGGACCATTAATAAATGCTCAATTTATTTTTAACTGAAATTAATCCAATGCGTGAACTTATATGATTTACTTATTTGGTGGCATATCTTTAAAAGAACTTAGAAAATAATTTTAATTTTTAAAAAGTTAAACAGATTAGTTTTAAGTAAACAACAAGCCTGATTGTTTAAGTTTTTTCATCAAAGAATATTTTTTGACAGCTTTTTAAAATAATAAAATTAGAAGTGACAAAAAAAACATATTATAATACTTTACAAGAAAATCATATTATAATCAGAAGCTATTATAGAATCCATTAGTTATAAAAAAATATTAATATAAACAAATATGAATTAACTTTATTATAGATTAATTCCTTTAACTCCCTCCACACAGTATGCGAAGAATATATAAAGAGAGAGGGAAAAAAAAAAAAAAGACAACACAGAAAGTTTCAAATCTTTGTCTGTGTGATGGTCATCGATTCAGACAAGTTTCGAAAGTTCTAGAAGAACAGTGACTGATCTTATTGTCAGCCATCAACCATGTTAAAAACGTCAATGGTCACAATGTTGCCAAAATGGTCCATGTTCTGATTTGTCTTCCCAGTTGTTACTTGTTTAATGAGAATATTTTATATATAATATAATTGAATGGAACGTGCTTAATAACTTAGTTAAATAAAAATATTTTGTCATAGATTATTAGGGTAATATTATCTTATTCATTTTCTATACAGCAATCTGGTACTCTGGTCTGAGAATAGAAGAAAGCCTTTAAATGCTTACATAGTATGTTCATTGAAGTAGTGTATAATGTTTTCTACATAAGCATTTATAAGAAAAATAATAATAAAAATATACAAAAAATAACATAAATTAAAATCATTTTATAAATTGAAATCGATTTCTACATATTCATTTTTGTTAAGTGAGTTGAAAATATTCAAAAGAATTAACAAGAAAACACTATCCCCTAGATAGAATCAGCTACTCAATCAATTAATTCTTCTTTTTTCTCCTACATAAATATACTTGTGAATAATTCTTCTTTTCATCCTAATTATGCTTGTGAATCCAAATGTATTTGTCCAAATTTGTTCTCTTCAAACATGCCAGAGAAACAGTCTTGTCAAAACAAGAACATCAACGCAGATGAATTCCAGAAAAAATTGTTTCGTTCTCTTGGCACAGTTACGAGTCACAAGAATTCCAAATGCTTGTTTTTTTTTTTTAACAGCAGCATCCCAAATACTTGTTAAATTTCACTTTAAATATCATATAATTTACCACTGTAAAAAACCATTAAAGATAGTATAAATGTTCAACTTTTGCTAACCTAACTAATTGTGATCATCAGTTTTTGTTGACTGATTCAAGAATCGATACGTTCAACTACTAAATATCAGTGCACAATTATTTTAAATTTAGAATTACACTTCCTCAACTCAAGGTAATTTTTAAATTCAAAACTTATGAAAGACTCAATGCTAATTAACGTCACTTACAGCTGGAAACAAAACGCTGACAAACAGGCTACAAAATTGCATCAAAGAGATAAACACAAGAATGAACAAATGAATTTCTGAATGAACAGTGTTTTCAACTAAATAACTGGCATGTTTTACAAAGATGAACAACCATAGTGACTTGATACGATTCCTCCAAAATCTATCATGTATAAAATATAACCGAAATGAAAGGAAAAAAATAAGCCATCTATCCCAAAGGAATGAACACTGAATCGTTAGCCTCCTCTTCTGTTCATGTTAAGCCACCCGAACTCCATGGCCAGTTCACCTTGCACTCAATATATGTGGCTGGCAGGCGATCAGGCCTCAATAATGCTGCAATTTACAAGTCTCATGTCATATGAGAAACCAAGATGGGGCCGAAAGTAACAATTTTCGACCAAAGAATAGATCAAAATAGCAGGCTCAAGGTGCTGAATAATTGGAAAATAGACGCAACAAAGTATCCAGTGTTTCAGGAGTGAATTTCCTAGCAAATAAGTAACATGGCTTCTGAATCCCGTTCCATAAGCAAGGCCAGCTTTGCACTTCTCTCTGTGGAAACACAAGATAATTCATCATGCAGGTTAATTCATCCTCTATAAATCAGATGAGTAAAGCTCTCTTGTGTATCATACCTTCTCATCACTGGTTACATGCACGCTGACATCGATGGACTGTAAAAATAACAATCATTGTTAATATTCATGCACTAAACTTGAAAAAAAAAAAAAAAAAACAATGCTAAGTTGAAAGAGGAACTGCTGCAGCACACTGGCTAAACAAAAATACTAGGTCCAATATCTCAGCATTTCTTTTCCCCACTTTGGGGTCGTTGATGAAACAAACTTCAATTTCATTGTAAAATATCTAAACAGATAAAGACTGGGAAGTGATGATGATGCCAGAGGTTTACCGTCAAGAAGGCTATCCCCTTAGTTGCTCACATAAAAGAATGAATATGTATTGTTGTAAGATTTAGAGTTCTAGCAGAACTATACCGTGATATTCTTCAAAAGTTCGTTAGTTACATCCTGAGCCCTATAAGACTTTGGGTGCCATTTTCTCTCAGACCAGTCAACATGAGTTAATGACCAGTTCGCAATTCCACCAGGATCAACCATCTAAAACCAGAGAAATAAGCTAATTAGCTTAAGAATGAAAAATGGTAAAACAGAAGAACTGTATTACAATTCAAACTCTCACCTGGAAGAAGGTCGGCAAGTAATGCTCATCAGCAATGCAATTCCGCCCCTCCAAACCAGGCTGGAATAGAAACAAATTTCACATCAGTCCTGAATCTGTAGCATACAATACTAAATCTGTTTATTTCTCCTCCCCTCCCTTTGTGAAGCAAACAAGACTTCCCTCCCGTCCTCTACGCTATCCTCCCATTTCATTAAAAAAAAGCCTTCCCCTCCCCTCCTTTAGACTAAATGGTGTATTAACCAAGTGACCCACAACACTGGTGCACAATATGACTCCATACATACCATTTGCGTATCATCTCAACGTTCCCCAGGTCAATAAGTTGTTTCTTTTCTAGTTTACACAGCAGTACATTTATGGGATTTAAAATTCTAAATCATTATAACATATATGATTCTAAGTTCAATCACCTTAATCACATGAGCAATACTAGCATACAAGATGAGACCAACGAGGTGCTAACACCTTTTGGCATTCCACATTGCCATTCTCTTTCAGAAATTTTTGCGACACCCCATACCTGTAAAGTGCAGGGGCATACACAGCAGTAGCCATGCAATCTAAAATGGACTCACGCTTTTCTTTTTTTCAATGCGAAAAAGGGAGGATTGTACTAAATAAATGCTTTCTGTAACTCTTCCATATTTTCGAGAAAAATTATTAAAAAAACAAAATACAAGTAACAAAATGCAATATCGATATATTGCTTAAAAATAATATGATTAAGGATAAAAATAACACACGATCAGAAACTTAGCATCTTGAACCTCAAGAAATACTAAATTTGCTTGGCTTGATGAGTACAAATTTTAAGCAGAATTAAATAATAAGGTTAAATACCACTTAACACTGAGAATAAATTAAACTATTATACAAAACTGTTTGAATATTAATCTCAACAATATATGAAAATAACTTCACCTGGCAGTAAGACCGGAATTTTGAATAATACAGGCTATCGGCCATGACTATAATTGCATGCTGCCGTTTCATAGCAAACCACTGCAGGGGAAGATAAATAATGAGACAGAGACATAAATGCGTTATTTATTCAAGTGTGTCTGTGTGTGTGTTTTCTTAGCTGCCAAAGACTCAGACTATTGGTGAACAAAATCCTAAAGGAATAGTTGTATGGTGATATTGAATGACAATGACACTAATTGGGTGACTATAGACATGGAAGGAATTTCACCAGAAGATAAAGTATTATTCTTTTTATTGACCATGTCACCAAGCTTCTATGACAAAACTCAATTCTGTAGTGTGTTAAGTATAGCCTATTGATACAAATCACACAATAAAGGTATGAAACAATGGCAACTTCCAACTATCCAGTTGGTATCTTGTGAACAGTGCAATTGTTAAATAAAGTAGCAAAAAGACTTTGCTCAAATTAAAAATTCAATGAATATCAGGAGGCAATATTCCTATTTTAAATGTTGAATTCCAAGCTCCACCTAGACTTTAGCAAGAATATACCTGTGCACCCTTTCTAAAGTCCTTCACCTCAACTTCAGGAAGCATGCGATCTGAATACCTGCCATTGCCATGGGGACCCGGATCCTTAAAGCTAATAAGAGAAAGGAAAAGTTCACATAAGTACAAATATGCCAAATAGACAACAGAAAGCACAGAGAACAATAGCTATTATCTCGATAAAAACCCACAGGAGAAAGATTGTCATACCAGTCAACAAAGCTGATATTTGTATGCATCAGATAGTTGTAAATATAATCAAAATGATACAGAGGCACACAGCTGCAAAACCAATATATACAAATCAGAAATTGATAAAACCTATAAAACTTAGTATATTTTTAATCCCTAAAAATATGATTTAATATGGTTTTAGTCCCCTAATTTTTTTGTTAATTTTAATCATTGTAAAATTTAGATTATTTAGGGAAAACATTGCAAGCATCAACCATGTCACCTCAATATGAAGCTATTATGACATGATTAGACATATATGTCACGTACCGCTAAGTAGTGACACAGACAATTTTTAAAAGATTTAAAATTCAGGAGGACTAAAACCAACTGAAAAAAATTATGGACAAAAACCAAATGAAATCATATTTATAGGAACAAAAAACATGTATGCCTAAAACTAATTAATCTAATCAGTAAAAACAGAATTAAAAGAAAACTCAACACATTAACAGTTTACCTATCAGACAGTAGAACAAATTGCTGGTTGTCAGGATCTTGAAGGGCATTTGCTAATAGCCGCCTCTCTGCATCAACCATAGAAATTTTACCCCAAATAACCTGCCACAAGACTTCTGATTAAAAGAATTGCTCACTACAAAACCGCTATTGGAAAACAACGGCCTATTACACTTGCTGTCACTAGTGCTAATTAAAACATAAACCGTTGAATTTAAAAAACACATTCACCAGCACCAGAAAAAACACATTCAGAATTATTTCAAGAAAATATCAATTAAATCAGATATAACATCGTTTAAACAAAATAAATTCAGAGAGTTCAATGTCAAATTGGACTTGCTTACTTCTCAGCTTATTCCACCAAATAGAACATATACTTTATCTCATTTAACAAGAATGAAAGTGTGCAACAGAACTTTGAGCTTTCATTTTGGGTTACCACTCAAAATTTTACAACTCACGAGATCAGGCAAAGGGGCTACTATTTCTTCTTTTTGCTCTGGATTAAGCAAAATGTCTATGATGTGGAGCTATTACAGCATTGTATTTCCAAATCATGAATTAAATAGTTAAATAATCTGTTAATCTCTCAACTCAATTCAACAATAACATTCTATTTCCCTAAAATCATAAGTCGTGAGTTCAAACATTAAGTCAGGTACATCTAACTACTGTTTGTTTAAGCACAAAAAATAAAATGGAAAATTACACTAGTCTCCACTGGAATCTTGATAAATGACACCTAATATTCCACTAAATTTTACATAAAGTGGCACAAACACTTATTTAATAAAGTTTAATCATCAATCCTATTTTATTTAATAAAGTGACACAAACACTTCTTTATTACTCTCCCAGATATTCTAAGTGTTGTTTTCCATGTTCAAGAACATTTATTATTTTTTCTCAATTACAGCTTTACTTTCCACCTAATTGTTAACCAGTTTACACTTTTATTGCAAAAGTGGACGTAAAAAACAACTCATGCATTCATTTTAGATTATAAATTAAAATAAATGAAAAACAGTAAACTAGAAAACTTTATAACTACTTAATGATAAAGTACAAATTTATTGTTTTTCTTGATCTGTGTATAAAAACTTTTTTAGATGACACTTAAAAAGAAATAAAGGCAATACAATCTAAGGGACTTGAGTGTTTGTTAAAATCTAGTAGTGGTGTCATTTTCATTGAAGAAAACTTCAGGAAAAGTACAATTTCCCCAACTAAAATACAAGTCATTCTGTAACATAGCTGTGTCAAAAACTACAATTTTTTAGCTTATTATTAAAGTTTTTTAAGGTATATGCTTACACCATTATTATGACTTCTTTAAGCATGCCTTTTTATTAAAAGAACCCCTTCTTTAAATAAAAAGTTAAAAACAAACAGCCTATGGAAATATGATTCACATAAGAGAATATATATTTATTTTAACATTTTATTAAGACAGTACAATTCATAAACGATAGTAAACTGAATAATAACAAGAAAATATGTACCTGGTCACTGCGTACATCCCGATTAACAAAATATCGACTCACATGAACTGGCTTTGTCTTGGACGCATGCACATAAACAGAGAACTTTCCTTCGTGGCCCTGCAAAAAAGGAGTAGAGCATCTTCCAGGTAAACGCAAAACACAAGATAAACAGGATCCAGAAAAAAGCAAACCAACAACCAACCAAGGAATTTACAGAAACAAACTAAGGATGCATGTGCACTACAATTCATTAATGAGGAATCTATTATTAATTCATTATTAAAAATGTAAAACATATTTTGCTTGTTGTAAAATACTGAATAAAAAACACAGACCGTTTTAACTATTTAAATCATGCAACACTCTCCTTAGCCCACCATCCCCCAAAAGCAAGAGAGACCACAAATAATTTTCATGCAAAGCACCAGTGCCAGCTAAAGGTTCTATAATAAGCAGCTTTTCTTTTCTAGTAAGTCCAATACAGTTTTCTGAATGAAGGAATGAAAATCTCAAATTCTCCCAAGTCCTAACAACTTGATGTTTCTTTTAACAGTCACTTTTAATAAAAGAACCATCAAAGACAATAAGTGAGTTTCGATCATATACAAATTCGGTGTCATTTAAGTACACAACAAGCTAATTTTCTAATAGATAAAAGAAATGCAGGAAATCTATACACTACCAAACTGGCTATCTTCTTCGTGATAAAACAAGTGTCACAATTTCAAAGAGGAACAGTGACAGTCTTCCAAAGTGAGAATTGAAAAAACCACAGCTTGAACATAAAGATTAGACAGGTAACAAATCTTACCTGGAAAAACTTATCCCACAATTTTTCGAATGGCAGAGAGCCAGGTGACAAAAACATGAAGGCAACTTTTGATTTTCTTGAAACAATTGCCGGTGAGTTCAAAATATCCTTAATCACAACACGTGATGCAATCTCCTCATCGGTGTATTCTCTTGCAGGCATAGGTGGAAGCCAATCAACAAAACTCTTGCACCCTCTGGAAGAAAAGATATAGCAGGTCGAATTGCCTTTTGGTGGGTAGATATATACGCAGATTAGAAAGACACACACAAACAACACCAAGATAATAATCCACATGGGCTTCTTCATGGGAGGACGGTGGCGAGAACCAGGGAGTATTTGCATATCACCCATGCTGCCTAAACGCCAACCTTTTTGTGCCTTCATCAATGCAAATGCATCACAGTTTTCACCTCCACCAAATCTCTTTTACAATCCACGTGCACCCTCACTCAAACCCACAGAAACCAAGGGCATATACTCTACGATTAACTGAAAGATTGATGCAGAAAAGTCTGAAAAACAGAATGAGTGTATTAGCGAACAAGAAACAAGTCACCCTTTTTATCCACTCAATTCCTCACCGAAATCCACACCTAGCAAACCAATAACAACCCTCAAGATATCAAAAGAGATATAAAGATAGACCACAACGCCTCATCCACCAAACCTTTCTTCTAATTTTCCTAAATATTCCGCCACTCTAAGAAACAAGGACGAATGAAGATTAAAAAGGAAAAATAAAAACAGATGCTCGCAACATGCAAAAACTCAAGCAATTATTCACAAAATCTTAACAGCACGACAGGGGCAGGGACCAACGTATTCGAATTTTCGGAGTATCCTAACAGCTAAAACAACCAATATATTCAACAAAAACGGAACAAACTAAATAATCTCAACTTACTCGAACTTGAGTTTAAAATTCAAACCGCGGTCGAAAACAACCACCTAGGGGTCAAAATCAGAAAGACATTAAAACCCCTGTTCGGTAACAGAGAGTGTATAACAAAAATAACTTGCAAGACACTAAAAATCTCACCTAATCTATTTACAAGAAAAAAGAAAAAGAAAAAAAAAAATAGTTTCTTCAACCTTAAACCCCCCAACAATTAAGCCAAGATATCAGTTTGAAAAGAGGGAGAGAGGAAGCAATGAGAGGAGTACCCGAAATGGTGGAGTTGAGCAAAGGAGAAAGATGGATATGGATTAAGGTAAATCAAATCTAATGAAATCTAATGATTGAAAGAGAAAGATCTAGGGCAAAGGAAGGAAGAATCAGAATAGTGTGCCTGAAAAAAGGATTGAAACCCTTTCTCAATTAATTAATTTAATAAACAAAATTAGACTCAACTCCCTCTGTGTTAGCACTTTCGGAACAACAAACAAACACAACACACACTCTTTTCTGTTTCTTCCTTCCCCTCACCCATTGGTTGGCGCTGCCTTTTTATTTTTCTTTTCATATTTTACTTTTATTTTTAAATTGCTATATCTTTATTTTACATAATTAAGTTAAAATTTCATAATTTCATTTTAAAATTAATTTAAACAGTTCAAAATACCTTCTTAATTTATTCTAATTTACCAGAAAGAAGTTTTCATTTGTCAACATACCAGAATGACAATAAATAATTTTTATGATTTAACTTTTGTTAGTATAAAAGATTTTAACAGAGATTCTCTTTTTTTAAGAATAAATAACTAAATTACTTGTCAAAACGTATCCAATATTTTGGTTGTATATCTTTATTAATTTTTAAATTAGAATAATTGGGGCGACGCCAAACAGAAGCGTGTTTGCCAATTCCAGGGTTTGCTTGTTCCAACCAAATTTTGTGGAATAGCGACCCAATCAGCAATCAGCGGGCACTTCATGTAACGTGTTCATTCAACAGTCAAAATTTGCCATTGATCAACTCGTCACCACACGGTGCTGTCATTTAATGCAAATTAATACTGTTAATACTAAATTAGGAAAAAAAATTCATTTGTAGAAACAGAAGTGCTGATTTCTGTGATTTAAAATATTCTACTCCACAATCAATTACTTCAACTTTGAAAAGAAAAATAGGATTTCACCATAAAAATATAAATTTTTTAAATAAAATTAAAAAATAAGTGAAAGTTATTTAAAATATAGTTAAATAAAAAATGCAAAAGTACGTGTTTTTATATTTAAATAAAGTGCAACTGTGAGAAAAATAAAAATAAACAAATGTTGCGAAAACATAAAAATAATTTAAGAAACTTGGTAAATAATTCCTATTAGATATACCTAACTTGATGAATGCGTAGAGCACTTAATTGAGTAGAAATAATAAACTATAGTTTTCATATCATAAAAACTTGGTAGAAAAATAATTAAGGAAGAAACTCATTTAAATTTTTTTATCGATAATGCAAAGACTTTTTTACCTAAATAGCATTTTTTATTTTTTATTTTTCTCACTCTTTATTTTTTAATTTCTCAAATAGTATTTTTTATTATTTAATTCTTCAAATAATATTTTTTTATGTTTTTTAATTTTTTTTTGTTTTTTATACGGTTATATCAATTGTATTATTTTATTTATTTATTTTATATTTCGTTTTTTACTATTACTTTGTTTTTTTAAGATTTATTATTTTAGTTGATTAAAATTAAATAAAATATAATATAAAAATAATTGAATTAAATTTTCTTAAAAAAATTAATATAAAGAAAATAAAATAAAATATTTTATAGATTTTTTTAACTAGTTAATCATAATAGAAAAGTAATTTTTATTTTATATTTTATAATAATTTAAATTTAGTATAATAAATTATATTATAGATATTTGATAAAGTAATCATTTGATTTTTTATAAATATATCATTTGATTTTTTGTAAAGATATCATTGGATTTTCAATAAAATGATATTATTTTTATAAAAATTAAATGATATCTTTATCAAATATTATCTTTATAAAAAATTAAATAATATCTTTATCAAATATTTTTAATATAATTTATTATACCTAATTTAAATTATTATAAAATACAAAATAAAATAATTTATTATTTATTTTTTTATTATGATTAATTAGTTAGAAAAATTTATAAAATATTTTATTTTATTTTCTTTGTATTAATTTTAAAAAAAATTAATTCAATTATTTTTACATTATTTTTTATTTAATTTTAATCAACTAATAACTAAAATTTTTAATAATTCTTAAAAAAATAACACAATTAAAGTAACCATACAAAAATAAAAATATAAAATAAATAAAAAAGTAACACAATTGATATAACGGTATAAAAAACAAATAAAAAAAGAAAAAATATTATTTAAAGAATTAAAAAATAAAAAATACTAAGAAAAATAAAAAGTAAAAGAATGTAAAAAAGTCTAATGCAAAAGCGCTAATAACGTTCATTAATATATATATATATATATATATATATATATATATATATATATTTATACTGCTTTGTTTTGTGAATGATTTAATTATTTAAATTGAAAAAAGAATAAAGTACATTTATTTGGTATGGATTAGAAAAGGTTAGTACTTCATTACAAAAATATACGTTGGACAAAAATACCTTTTTTAATTTATTCGCAATTTTATTTAATGTAATTCTTACAAAAATTTATAGTAATGAGAATATTTAAATAAATCTTCCCAATACAGTTTTACTCCTATAGTTAAGAGTATAATGGATTATGTTCTCTCAATAATATTATGTTATATATTATTTACATTATTATATTATAAATATTTTAATATTTATGTCTCCTTTTATTACAACAATAATAATAATAAATTAAACACAATAAATAAAATAAATTTGTTAGTAAAATATATTTATTTATTTTTAGTTACTTTTACCATCTTTTACTCAATCGAATCAATCTCCCATTGTACACATTGTTGTGATTTTTCGCTTTCTTTTATTATTATTTATTTATTTATTATCAGCAAATCCAAACAAAGTTAATGTCGCTGCCTCTAAATTAGTGCTTTTTAAAATAATATATATAT
>Ga0209700_101858_pt1 | contig 43736 bp, 20 predicted proteins | sample SiratroredBW_FD_187528 | JGI IMG/M metagenome (GOLD analysis project Ga0209700, IMG submission 187528) | Root nodule microbial communities of legume samples collected from California, USA - Siratro red BW (SPAdes) (version 2) | ecosystem: Host-associated > Plants > Roots > Nodule | place: USA... | reverse complement strand
ATATGTATATATATGAATATATGTATGTAACTTCATGTATTCATACCTTGTCACACCATGGTACAAGCACAAGAAGTTTCCACAGAAAACATGAGTAACATTGAAAAGGAAAAAGAGCAGTGAGGGGAGAGAAATGTAAAGGGCTTTGAGAATTTATTTTATTCTCGCTCAAGACTATTTTGGATAATTTTTAATAAGTATTTATGAGTTAAAATATGAAATAATTCTTTTTTAAAAAAATTAAAACAGCTTATACATAAGATAAAAAATAAAATTTCAAATAATGGGGTATTAACTTTCTAATAATTAAAAAGTTTATCCTTTTATGCTCTTCTTTCACAATTACTCATAAGTAAATATATTCATAAAAAATCTTCAACCACAACTTGTCATTTCTCATAGCTCTTAATGAAATAAAAATATAGTTTCTCTTACATGCTTTGTCAACATTCACAATCTAGACATCCTTTTTTTCTCTTGGAGTATGTATCTGCTACAATTACTATGTTCATGAAGTAACTTTGTTCTCAGAAACACTTTGCAGTGAAACCTACCAGCTAAATTTTACTGACAGTTAAAGAGAGCAATGAAAAAGAGGGAAGAAAAAAAACATTGTATTCTCTCTAAAATATATGAATACAACACAGTTTGTGCTATCATATCTGTACAAAACCATGAAGCAGTAGGATCCAATCCAACATGTTCTGAAATTTGGTACTATAAAACCCGCATCTGGTATCTGTCAAGGCACCTCTTCTTGTTTCAGCAAAGAAATAAAAACAACACTCAAGTGTGAACAAGAGAGAAATCATGCTTAATCTTCTCTTTATGTGAGGAAGGGTCATCTTTCTGAAAAATAGGAAACAGGTTAATTTGTAAGGTTAACAAATCATACACTAAAATTAAAAAAAAAAAAAAAAAAGAAACATAGGCAAAAGTATGACCATACCTATTGATCTTTTGCAGTGGAGAACTGCTTCATAGATTGAGTTCTCATGATCATGCAAAGCTCCAATTGGATTGATAGTGCTTGATTTTGGAGATGCTTGGTGTGAACTGCTCCAGCTATGAACAAGCCACTCTTCCTTGTCAAAATCATCAACTTTAGTACTTTTCCTTGAGCTTCCAACTCTCTGGCATAGTTCATTGACATACCTAGAAAGGTTTCTCAAGGTTCTACATGTAGAGGTTTTCCACCTTGTGAGAAAACCATGATGAATTTGCACAGTTCTTGGAGAAACAATTCTAGAAAAAAGGGAAGAAATAGGCTTGGATTGCCTTGTGGAGTCTAGGGTGGTTTTGCAGGAGTCTAACTTGGAAGGGTCAACAAACAGTGGTTTGATAAGGCCATTAGAGAAAAGTTCATCAGCATGAGCAAGAACAGAAGGGGAGTGAGTGAAGGAAACATCAAAATTGAAGCTTTGCCATTCTTCCTTTAATGGGGAGTTGTAGGTAGATTCTCTTAGAGGCTCCTGAAGGTCATTTGCAAAGGGTTTGCAGTTTGATAACCAACCATATGAGAAGCTATCAGTGGCTAGAGGCAGTGAGGTTTCCATTTGCAAGAAAAGATTTTGCAAGTTATGATGAATAAGAAAAGTTATATACAACAAACACGTTATTGGTGGAGCTTATAATGACAAAACAATGATGACCACAAGGGGAAAGTTCGTCTATTCTATCAGGGTCAAGCAGGGGACAAATGGAACAACATAAGCGAAAAATTGTATTCACTTTAAGTAGTGTCTTCAACATGCTTTCTCATCTAGTTATTGTCTTCCATTTTCATTGGACAGACATAGGATAAATCATGGATCAACCCTCGTGAAAAAATAGAGATTTGAAGAAAATGAGATAACCATGTTCATTTCAAGCAACTTTCTGTCACACCAAACAACAAATTAATGTCAATGTTTACGTGTCAAAATGTGATTTACAATGTTCAACAAATAAATGGAATCATAATTGACATACCCTCCTTAGATAGTCAAACTATGAGATCAATCAAAGTTCAAGACAACAAACATAAGTTAATATAAACTCTTAACAAGTACTCAAGGAACAAGGAAATAAAAATAAATTAAAAAGATAAATGAATCATATTTCTTAGGTAATTTAAATTAACATATTCATCTAAATTTCTTTTTTTTTTTTCATTTAAACCCTCCGTGAACACTTATAAACTTTTAATGATTTTTTTAAGTTAAAAATAAAAAAACTTATCTCAAATTATCAATCAAAGCTCGTAACAGCTAAGCTAGTTCAAATTGACAGAATAACATAAGGATGTTAAAGGAAAGTCTTAATTTGTAAAATTTTACAATCGACGAAAAGTGTGTGACCAACCATATTTATCTTAACCACACCAAAAGTTCTTGAAAGAACAGGGGAATAACAGAGAAGTATAGAAGATTTTTAATTGTATAGGTTGTAAATATTCAGATATCCTTGTGTGCTTTATGTTCAAATTTTTGAAGGAGCACATGACAAGAAAGATAAAGCATGTAAAAGCTGTTTCTAAAGTTTGAAAAAAACCACACACGAAAACTGTAGAATGCGTGTTTGTAACAGACATGAGATCGAATTGAGTAGGAGCATCAACCAGATCGCTTAACTTCCCCCACAAGAAAGTATATCATAAGGACGCTTGGGCCCACAAAATTTATCAATAATAATAATAATAATAATAATAATAATAATAATAATAATAATAAATAAATAAATTTCTATCACTTTACCATCAAACCAGATTAGTTTAAGCCTTAACATATTAATGAATTATGTATAATCAGTTGTTTAATTTTAAGTAGAATAACTTGAAAAAATTTCTAATGGAAACTATTAGTACAAAGTAAAGAATAAAAGCATAAAATGACAAAAATAAATGTCATTTGGACTTTTAACATTTAAAAATATTTAACAATCCTCCGTCATTTTTAAAATGTTAAATATAGATCAATGATAGAAGAACAACTCAAACATTATATGCTTAAATAATTATATCTTACGATTTGAACCATTAAATTGTGAAAAGTTCATTACATCATATTAGACTTACATGGTAGAAAGTCTTTGAAACAAAATTCTATTTGATATATAGCATAAACAATTCACTCATACAACTGACATCAAAAAATTGCTTTAAAATATGACACGTTCAACATGACCCTTGTGTGTCCTGGATCTTTCATGAAGCGGCCGCACTTAATCATTAACAGATTAATTCAACCTCCCTCATTTGATAAGGGGATACAAAGCACTAAGAACCTTGGGATGAATATTAATTGTAGTGCTTACAACTCAAGACAAGTAATGTTAAACATTAAGTTGAGTTTCCATCATTGATGATTTTCCTTGATGTTTTATTCATCAAGTCTCTTGGTAATCCTTTAATAAAAGGATCTGCCAAATTTTAACTAGATTTTACATAATCAATTGTAATAACTTCATTAATATTAATTCTGTGAGACAAGTGTGTCTCAATCCAATGTATTTAAATTTACCATTGTAAACGTGGTTAAGCACCTTTTCTTGCATGTGACATTCTTCTTTGGTTGCATTTTCTTTTATTTATATAGCTGCCTCCAATTTTGTATAACTCCTTGGTAGACATGTCCAATATCTTCACCAACTATAACAGTACCCCCAATGCATGCTCGATAATAAAAGGAAACAAAAAAGAAACGGACTACCAAATATTAAAATAATATATATATATATATATATATATATATATATATATATATATATATATATATATATATATATATATATATATATATATATATATAAAATAAGCATGCGAAAATGTCATAGGTGGGCAATGAATTGTGTATCACCTGTATATGAAGTACGACACCGACTCAGGTTTTAATGTCAAGAACGATATTCGGTTTTCCTTCCCATTTCATCTCATGCTAGATTAGAGATTGTCCACTGAATTTATTAGAAATGGTTGGCAAAACTTATGGAGGTTGATTTCTCGATTAGTGGTGGATGCTCTTTGAAGAAGAGAGGCAACGAAATGCCGCAACATTATTGCTCACCAATTACAAGTCGATTTAGTAAATAAAATCCATGTATGTGAGTGATATGAATTTACAAAAATTAATCAAGGAGGTTCAGGAGGGGTCAACTACTCACAAACATTATAAATGGTAGTAGGGTGACTAAGGAGAAAGGGGGAAGTTGGTTATTGGGAATGATAGGTAGTTGAGGAATGATATCTTAAAATGGATGCATTGCATGAGGGAATTCAAGAGTTAATGCTACAATGAAGAGGGTGAATGTGGTTTTGCATTGGAAAGGGGTGAGTAATGACATTAACAAATTTATCCAACAGTGTTCTATTTGTCAATAATGCAAATATGACACTACAACATCTCCTAGGTTACTTCAGCCCCTCCCGATCCCACAATATATTTTTGAAACATGTCTTTATGAATTTCATTGAAGGTTTCATGGTGGTAGATAGATTGAGTAAACTTGCGCACTTCATGACTTTATCTCATCCTTACACAACTATTGATGTGGCTTAATCTTATCTGATAACGTGTTTAAGTTGTATGACTTCCTAAATACTATTAAGACTAGTTTAAGTCTTAAGCAATAAAGTAATTACTTTAGGTTTGAGGACTTCAAAGATTTTTAAAAAGTTTAATATTATTATTATAATATTAAAAAAATATTTAATTTTAAAATTAAATTAAAAAATTATTTTAATTAAAAAGTTATTTATTAATTTCATTAAAGCTTCACTTATAATAGACACACAAAAGATTTTCCGCTTCAGGGCTTAAGAATCTATATTCGGCATGATATTCGGCATGAACACTATTACGTGCAGGATTCACTATATGGCTATTGTTTGTAAGATTCCTTGAATAAAAGTGGAGGGTAAAGGAACACTTTTGCCAAAATCATCGTCTTTTCGCACCTCGTTTTCTTTACATATCAACGGATACAAACAACATTTGTAACTTCAAATCCTTCTGAATAAACAGTATTTACCCAGATACAAACACAATGTAAAAATCAATATAATTCAAAGTTATGTCATTCACAATTTCCTTTTTTACCTTCAGTTTTCACGATTTCAGATAAGAATGAAAAGGTTACCGAATTAGTTTGGGCTTAATTAGTTTGGACTTAAGTGGGCTTATTTAGGCCTCTAAACAAATTTTTGGATCCAAGTTCAAAGTTCAAAATTAGAGATCACTCAAGAGATTTTAAAGTTTTAACATTACAGGACCTTTAGTTATAAAAATTGTATAGAGTAGTGAAAAATTTATTTTAGACCTTGTATTCTAGACCAAGTATAATAGATTTTGGATCTTTTGTTTTGAGACAAGTAGAATAGGATTTCGGCCCTTGAAGCCCATAAGAAAAAGTGGATGGTCACCTTTGAAAGAAGTCTCCAAGAAGATGTTACCTAAGAAAAAATGAGTCTAAGAATGCTCCACATGCCACTCCAAATAGGCATCACATGGGAGCTTCTACTCTTAGCTTCTTTTGCCACTTATCTACCTCTCATATGAGAGTATTTGAAGCTGAAGTTGCAATTTACCTTTGTCACATGACACTCTCTCGATGGAGAGGATCCTCTCCACTCATGGCTTGTCACTTATCAAGCTCTTATTGGAGAGTTTTTGAGAAATCTGCAACATAAGTATCTTTTAGTCTATAAATAAGAAGCTTATATAATTGAAAATTTAAATTTAAATAAGTAATGAAATGCTAACCAATTTTTGTTTTTTCACTCTTGTTTAAAATATTCCCTAGAATGATCTCTTTTTAAGATTTGCTCTTGTGCACTCCTAGATATAATGGCTCAACTTCACACTAATTTACTTCCAATTTCTATCTCTAACACTTTAAATTAGTGCAATCTTCAATACTTCTGATACATTAACACCAATTCATTTTCACACATCAAATCCTCAAAAAAAAAAAAAAAAATAGCAGAGTAATCAGATTTCTACCTTAACCTGCTCCAAAAATAGTTAGAAAAATAATCACATTAAATATGCTCTATCAAGTTAGGTAATAAAAATGAATCACAAAATCAATAAATAATTTCGTATTAATAATTTAAAAAAAATAATGTTATCAAAACAGGAATACTTTAGTTTGAAGTATGTTAGGATAGCTATACATACATACGACTATATGTATAAAACATCTTTATACAGGATTTAAACGATTTTGGAAAAGGAAGCAATAACCATCCATATGAAAGGTCTATGATTTTTATTAAAATGCAAAATTTGAACACTGGTTTGTCATTTATTGGAGTCAAGAAGCAAAATATCAGGATTTGGTTTGGGAGAAGATAATCTTTGTACTCAAACATATTTCCTGATTCCTAAAGCCACACATTTTGGATGTTCTCTACTGAGGAAGGTAAACATAAATCTGATGACAAGAATGCTAAGTTTCTATGCATTAAATTTTCACAAACACCGTATTTCCCTAAAAAATCGTATCAAGAATTAGAATTAATTCTCGAATCCTATGCTGAATTAAACAGCCACGCTTAAAAGAAAAAGAGACACTTATTTAATATAATACTACAGCTTTAGCAAAACGGTGTTATCTCTAAATTTTGGAATCATTTGATCATCTGAATGAAAAATTATCTATATAGACAATACAAAGGTTGAACAAAATTATGTATGTTGTCTCCCGTTATTGAGACGTGAAGGGGATTAACAAAAAGTAGTTAATAACATCGAAATTAAATTTTCAACATATGTTGCTACTACTTTTGTGTACTCTTGTCAATTGTCATGCCAAAAGGAACTTTTGTGCACGTTAAAGCTTCCATGTATTCATAAATGATTATTATATTATCCATGACTGACAAGGCACGCTCTATGAAAGTTTTGAAGGGATTCAAACACTTTATAAAAGCCCTTCTCCCAACCAGTGCTTGGCACAGAAGCAGCCTAAATCTTTAGCTGTCTTAAAACATTTCCTCAGATACTTCTCTCTTCACAATAACAATGAAATCAGCAATCTCAGTCACATTCTTGTGCTTAGTCCTGTTAGCACTAGCAAACGGTTCCTATGCTGGACAAATTGTTATCTACTGGGGCCAGAATGGCAACGAGGGCACACTGAGTGAGGCTTGTGCCACAGGGAACTATGATTATGTGATCATAGCCTTTTTGCCAACCTTTGGCAAGGGCCAAACTCCCATGATCAATCTTGCTGGTCACTGTGACCCTCTTAAAAATGAGTGCACTGGCCTAAGCTCAGACATCACATTTTGTCAAGCCAAAGGCATCAAAGTCTTGCTCTCTTTAAGAGGAGATACTGGAAGCTACCCAATTGATGCAAGTGAAGCAGCCACATACCTTTGGAACAACTTCTTGGGGGGAGAGTCCTCATCTCGCCCTCTTGGCCCTGCTGTTCTTGATGGCATTGACTTTGACATTGAAGGTGGATCAAACCAACACTGGGGTGATCTTGCCAGGCTCCTTAAAGGGTATGGCAAGCAAGTGAACATAACTGCAGCTCCTCAGTGCCCTTTTCCTGATGCATGGATAGGAAATGCTCTCACAACAGGTCTTTTTGACTATGTTTGGATCCAATTCTACAACAACCCTCCTTGCCAATATACTTCTGGGGCAATTAGCAACCTTGAAAATGCATGGAAGCAATGGATCACAGGTATCCCTGCCAACAAAATATTCTTGGGGTTACCAGCTTCCTCAGAGGCAGCAGGAAGTGGCTTCATTCCTTCTGCTGATCTCATATCTGAAGTGCTCCCAGCCATTAAGGGTTCTTCAAAGTATGGAGGTGTTATGCTGTGGTCCAGGTACTATGATGTTCAGAGTGGTTACAGTTCTTCTATTAAGAGCTATGTTTGAAATCCAAGTTCCTGCTTCACACAAATGAATGATGTATGGATCGATGTCCATTAGATATTGACATCAGGATTGAACTTTGATTGTGCACTATCATGTCTTGATGCGATATATAAACTTATTTTCTTTCATTTGTTGTCATGTATTTAAACCTTGCCTTGCTCAGCCATCAGATGCAACTGGGAATTAACATTGGAAATTTATCGTGTGAAGAGATATTCATGACTGAAGTGTAACAGACACATTATTAAATAAATTTAATCTGTCACTAATGTTAAAATTTCATCGATAAATAAGAATTACTAACGGAATTGCAACAATCAAAAATCTGTTACTAAAATGTTTGTCAGTAAATTTACTGAGAGAAATATTAATCTGTTAGTTATTTATAGAAAAATTTCATCGATAAATATCACAGAAAAATAAAAAGAATTATCTAAAGCATCATTATAGATTTAGATATTTCAGTTAAGCTGGCACTCAAAAATCTATTAATTATTTGTCATTACATGAAAAATACTATAAAAAAATAAAAAGAAATGGAGAACCACGCCAAACCTATGTAAAAAAAATAAACAAATAAACTCCCTACAAACAAAACAAAAGAAGTTGAAACCTATTATCAAAAAAAGTTTAGTCTAATACAATCAAATAAAGTAGAATATCACACAAACTCAATCTATTTAAATTAGTCAATCTATCACTACAACTATTACTTTCTCTAAAAACATGAGTCACTCTAAATTTCATGACTTCACAAATTTACATACACTTACATCATCTACATCTAAAAATCCAAAAAATAATATGAACAAAAATAAAAAAGAGACACATTTCAATTAAAGCTTTTAAAATTCCTTCAATTAAGCGTATTCAATAATAATAATAACACTCATGACCTTAGCATAAAAAAATATATTAAATACTCAAGAAAAAAAAAAGCTACATATATTTATCACAACTGTTCGTAAAAATACTTACACATGTTGCTAAACTAGGACCACCTCTTAGAGCTCTATAAATAGTAATTTCAATCTACACCAAAAACTTTCATATGAGACATCAACAAAAGGACTACCAAGAATTTTTACGAAATTAATAAAAACAACAAAAAAATACGTCGCTAAGATCACAAAAGTTTTTTTTATTTTTATTATTAATGTCATTATTATTTTTATTAGTGTTATTAAAACTTGTTGGGAGAAGAAATGGAACCAAGTCTTATTATTACACAGAGGATGTATAACCACTATCCTAAGAGAAGTTTTTTTAACTGATAATTTGAATCTTTGATCAGCAATTATTTGTCAGTAAATTTTATTGGTAATTATTGATAAAATTTGATCTGTTTATAATTTATTAGTAAATTAATCACTTAACTATTTATCGATAAGATTTGTTAATAATAATATTGTACTGATGAATTTTCAGTAACATATATGTATATCATGTTCCTCATAATTTCAGCACATACATGATAAGCAGAAGACAAGATCTATCTCACTCTTTTTTTATTTCTTTTTTCCTATATTACTTTTTTATGTACAGTTTGACAATATTATATATATATATATATATATATATATATATATATATATATATATATATATATATATATATAAAATGTATAAATGAAAAAACTATTAATTTTAAGTTAAAAATGATTTAAAGAATATTTGTTACCAATTTGGACGGTAGATATTTGTAAGTTGTAAGAACTAAATGTGTAAAATTGTGTTAAACTTTTGTGTCTCTTGTTTTTATTAGAAACTTTTTTCTGTTGTGTTTTATCAATAATTTTTCTTCCCTTGTGTTTTGCTTCTATTTTGATTAAAGAGACCTTATAAAAGTTTTATACGCATATAGAACTGCAAAAATGACTTCATAGTTAACATAAACTTTTAATAATGATTAAAAAATCATTATATTAAAAGTCAAAGGTTATGACGATGATTGCAGTCATTATTATCTATTGGCATATGTATAAATATGACAAAGATTATGGTATTAGTCATCGCCCTTATGTCATAGATATGATGATTGCTATTACAATCATTATGATATCATCACCATTCCGTGTAATAGATCACTTTAAAATATCGTTATTGTTACAACTGTTGTTAAAAGTTATTGTATGTGTTTATTTTTTCTATGGATTTTGTTTTATAGTTGTCTAAATGCCTACACGTAGTAAATTATTAGAAACCTAATACAAACATAATTAAATTAGTAGGGTACTAACTAAAGATACCACAATTTATATCACAGACATAATGATTACGATTGTTAAAATGCAGAAGTAGATGAAGGTAGAGAAATATTAATGACTGAAGGGGAGAATTTTGTAATATGACTAGTAGGAAGGATAGAGTAGATATGGAATGTATATGAAAGAAATTTTGTATAAATATTGGAGTACTATGATAACGTATCTTTCAGTGGATAGGGGTGTGAAGTTAGAGTTCTACTCAATTAGAATATAGGGCATTTCGTACGATGTTTTAGGTTTGGTTGTGCACTGGAATGTTCTAGCTTTTCTAATTTATTTAACGAACTCTTTTTTGTAGATGGCTATATATATATATATATATATATAAGAAACCATGTCTCCTACGTCAAATTCTCCTCCTTCTAGAAGTACATTCATTTAATCCAGTCAAATAATGTTCAACAATTAAAAAGAGCAGTCAAAATGTTTAGTCAAAGGCCACGTTGTAAAGCTGATATGCTAAATTAGATCAATCTCCCATATTTACTATTTTTATTATCAGTAAAAAAGCGTATTCTCCCATATTTACTATTTTTATTATCAGTAAAAAAGCGTATTAAAATGAAACACTTTTAAGATGCTACATCAAGATATATATTTGGAGGTAAATTGGGTCTCTAACCCCTAAAACCTCAAATATTAATATCAACCATCTATTTCCGAGTCTAATTAAACATAAACATACAAGATTCATCTTTTCATAGGATTAACGAAACTAATATAAAGGGACCTTACATTATGGTATTCAACTCCGAAAAATATCTTCGCACTTTTTGGAGAATTGTGTGTTTTGATGCAAGTTGGAAAGTATCAAACTGCATTGAATGTGGTTCGGATAAGAAAGAAGATTGATTGCATGAATAAAGGGTTTAGGTTTCTAGAATGGTGTTTGGTTTAGAACGGATTAAAATTGACCTCCTAGAATAGTGGTCAGATCTAAACAGTTTTTTGTTTTACATTTTTCAAATTTTAAGTTTGGTAGCAGATTCTGTTTTTCAACATATTTTTGTTTTACGATTATGTTTAAATTTCAATTTAGATTAATAAAACGTATCCTTGCACCCAAATATATCTAGAAAGTGGTATTAGAGCTCTTAATTCTTAAGGGCCTGTGTGTGAGGTGTGAGGTGTGAGAGATCAGTGAGACCCGAGTGACGAGTATTTTGAAAAAGGGTAAGATATGGCCGGAAATTTCATGTCAACTCTACCAGTTTTATCAAGTGAAAACTTTGAGATATGGTCTGTCAAAATAAAGTCTTATCTAGAAGCAAGTGATTTGTGGGATGTTGTGATGTTTGAAATCCAGCCACTTCAAGAAGATCCAACTGTAGCTCAAATCAGAAATTACAATGATGAAGCAATGAGAAGATCGAAGGCCAAGACCTGTATTCACTCTGATGTTTCTGATATTGTATTCACTAGAATTATGGCATGGGATACTCTCCACGAAGCGTTTCTAGAGAATGAAAGAACTCGGCAGATGCAAGTTCTCAATCTCAGAAGAGAATTTGAGAGGCTGGAGATGAAAGAGACCGAGACTATCAAAGAATATTTTGATAGACTCTTGATCGTGGTAAACAAAATTCGTTTACTACGTGAAGATTTGCCTGACAAAAGAATTGTAGAAAAAGTGCTGGCGAGCCTCCCTGAGAGGTTTGAAGCAAAGATTTCTTCACTTCAAGATTCTAGAGATCTCACGAAAATCTCATTAACTGAGTTGATGAACTCTCTGCAAACCCAAGAGCAGAGAAGAATGTTGAGACAAGAGCTGTCAAGCACTAAAGGAGCTTTTCTAGAAAAGTCACAACCGAGTTTCAAAGCAAAGAAGAAAGGCTGAAAAAATGACAAGAAAAGTGATGAGGATGACAATGACGAGAAGGAGAAGTACTCAGCATGTCAACACTGCAAAAAAACTTCTCATCCACATTGGAGATGTTGGTGGAGACCCGATGTGGTATGTAGATCCTACAATCAAAAGGATTATGTAGAGAAGGTATGCAAAAGAAAACAACAAGAGGTGCAAATTGCTCATGAGACTGTTGACGAGAAGGAGGAGCATCTTTTTGTGGTGACTTGCTTTGCTAGTGACATCACTAGTGAAACATGGTTGGTTGATAATGGATGCACTCATCACATGACACATGATAAAGACATATTTGTAAAGCTAGACAAAACCCATTTTTTGAAAGTCAGAATTGGGAATGGAGACTATATTGAGGTCAAAGGCATAGGTGATATTGTCATTGGTTCTGGCTCAGGTAAAAGAATAATATCTGATGTTCTATATGTTCCTGAAATTTATCAAAATCTGCTAAGTGTTGGGCAACTTTTAGAGAAAGATTATACTGTTGTGTTCAAAGATAAAACTTGTGAAATCTTTGATAAAGACATTACATTGATGTTAATAAAGATGAAGGGCAAAAGTTTGTCGACAAACATACAAATCGACTTAGCTTATTCCTCTGCGGCCAGAGTTGGGAATTGGGAGAAAGCAAAAGCAGTTGAGAAAGCAAAGAAGAAGAAGAGAATGAAAAAGCGGTTGGAGAAGAGGCCTCGGACTGTGAGAAGGTTTATGTGGTTGGCATTGAAGGAAAAACCCGAGAAAACAAATGATGAGAAGAATGTTGGTGCGGTTGGACTTGATGATGCTATTAAGAAGGAATCGGAAACCAAGGCTTCAGTGTTAATGACCACTCCTAGTTCGGGAAGATTTTCAAATTCTAGGTTGAGGAAGTTTCCTACGAAGTTGAAGGATCTTCTGGCTACGGGGATTCTTGACAGATTGACAGTGAGGTATATCAAGGGATCAAAGGCACGAAAAAATAGAGGAGTGTTGGAGAATTGCGTCTTCTGATGCAAGTTGGAAAAGTATCAAATTGCATTGAGTGTGGTTCGGACAAGGAAGAAGATTGATCGTGTGAATAAAGGGGTTTGGTTTCAGAAGATTGGTTGTGTGAATAAAGGGATTAGGTTTCTAGAATGATGTTTAGTTTAGAACGGATTAAAACTGACCTCCTAAGAATAGTGGTCAGATCTGAACAGTTTTTTTGTTTTACGTTTTTTAAATTTTAAATTTGGTAGCAGATTCCGTTTTACTGACAGATTTTTGTTTTACGATTATGCTTAAATTTCACATTAATGAAACTTATCCTTGCACCCAAATATATCTACACTTTTTAATAATTACTTTTAATCACCCATTTAGCCATTGAGCCTCTTGCAGTTATGATTTGTTACCATCAGCAGCCCCTTCCTGATTGGTTTTCAACTTGCATTTTTCACTGCCCTGTTCTTGTCTTCATCACCCTTGTTTTCAGAATCATTTACATATCTTGCAGGTGTAATGTTTTGTTCGATGTTCTCCTGCTTCCTTATCCTCTTACATAGCACTTGCTTTCTCTTCTTATACAATATCAGTTGGTCATTTATTGGAGTGAAGATATGCAAAATATCTCCCGTATATAGTCCTAAAAACGCTCAATTTGTTGTTTTCGACTGAGTAAAGATAAACAGAAACATGACCAAGATTGCTAAGCTTGCATGCAGTATACGTTTTCCCTCATAATCATATCAACTCTGAATTAGATAAAATTTACAAGCCCTCCCTACTACTATTACGTGCTAAATTAAACAAAAATAGAGAGAGAAAGAGCAAAAATTATTTGATTAATACAGGAGGGAATTGAATATTATATTTAAAAATTTTGAAATTATTCGACCATCTGAATGCAAAGTTGTCTCTATAGCAATGTAAAGGTTGAGCAAAATAGTCATGTCTGCGTAGCTTTTAATCTACGGACATAGATTTTTAAAGAAAGTTATTTTTTTTTGGTATTCATCGTATACCTTCCCCATATATGTGAAGGCCAGCTATACTAATATCAATAAAATACTAGAAACATATTCTTTTGCATATCCTTTTAATATATTTTGATTTGTTAAAATTTACTATAATAATTACGAAATTTTATACATCTAATATTTTATTTTATTTAATAGATTTTTGTCATGATTTTGTAACTTTTAAGATAATCAGTTAGTAACAGTTCTCGTATAATAAATTTCCAACATGGGTTGCATTTGTATGTAACCCTCGTAAAGCCAATGCTGAAGCTCTAATATGGACGATTATCAAGCAAACAAGATCATAAATATCAGATACCAAGAAACACTTCACCCTTATGCCTACAAAAAAATATTTATTTGCTAGGAGGCTTCGTACACTTGACTGCTATTTTAATTTATCATGTTTGGAAGTGGAAGATAGTGGATGAAATTTAGGAAAGCACTGAACAATCAAGTATAAGATATTAGAATCAGCAAGATACGGTGCTTTGATCAATAATTATTATAGTGCACATTACTAAGGCACGCTCTATTGAGAAAATCCCCAAATTGTATTTTGAAGGGATTGAAACCTTTGAACTCTATAAAAGCCGTTGCCCCAAGAAGCAGTTGGCATAGAAGCAGCCTAAATCTTCTACCAGCAACTCCTTAGATATTGGCAATTCAATACAAAATGGCATTGAAATCATCACTCTTGTGCTTAGTGTTGTTAGCACTAGCAAATGGTTGTTATGGTGGACAAATTGCTATCTACTGGGGCCAGAATGGCAACGAGGGCACACTTGGGGAGGCTTGTGCCACAGGGAACTATGATTATTTGATCCTAGCCTTTTTGCCAACCTTTGGCAATGGCCAAACTCCTATGATTAATCTAGCTGGTCATTGTGACCCTTATAGTAATGGGTGCACTGGCTTGAGTTCAGACATCAAATCTTGTCAAGCCAAAGGCATCAAGGTGTTGCTCTCTTTGGGAGGAGGTGCTGGAAGCTACTCCATTGCATCCACTCAAGATGCAAGCCATGTAGCCACTTACCTTTGGAACAACTTCTTGGGGGGAGAGTCCTCATCTCGCCCTCTTGGCCCTGCTGTTCTTGATGGCATTGACTTTGACATTGAAGGTGGATCAAACCAACACTGGAGTGATCTTGCTAGGTTCCTAAAAGGGTACTCAAAGGCCAAGCAAGGCCAGCAAGTGTACATAACTGCAGCTCCTCAGTGTCCATTTCCTGATGCTTGGATAGGAAATGCTCTCACTACAGGTCTTTTTGACTATGTTTGGGTGCAATTCTACAACAACCCTCCTTGCCAATACACTTCTGGGGCAGTTAGTAACCTTGAAGATGCATGGAAGCAGTGGATTTCAGGTATTCCTGCTAACAAGATATTCTTGGGGTTGCCAGCTTCTCCACAGGCTTCAGGGAGCGGCTTCATTCCTTCTGCTGATCTTCTTTCCAATGTGCTTCCAGCCATTAAGGGTTCTGCTAAATATGGAGGTGTTATGCTGTGGTCTAGGTATTATGATGCTCAGAGTGGATATAGCTCCTCCATCAGGAGCCATGTGTGATATCCAATAGCTCCTCATTAACTATATATTTATAGATGTCAATTAGATATTGACATCAGAAAAAAAAAATATAATTTCAGCAGTCACATATTGTATGGTATTATGTCCTGTGAAATATGTAGATTTTCTTACATTTGATTGTGAAATATATATATATATATAGACAAGCAATGAATAGCAACTGGTGCTTAACAACAAATTAACTTTGAGAAAGAAAAGTGAAAAACAGATAATCGTATGTACAAAATATAGTGTTAAAACAGCTAGTTTATAGTTGATAGAGCAAGGGTTTTCCCAAGACAAAACATTGGAAATTTATTATGTGGGAAACAAAACTATGTTAAGGATGTGTTTTGATTTGGGATAAAAGTGTAAATAAAAAAAAATAATAAAATTGGAGTAAAATATATGCTTTCTTCTTAAATCTTCAAAATATGTCAAGAAAAGAATTTCACTATCCCACTCCTCCATTTAAAAAAAAATAATAATATTTTATTTATTAAAAATTGGGCTTTCCACTCTTTTCATTTCTCTTGTACAGTCAATGCTTGGATATAAGTAGGCTCTATTACTTTCTACCTACAACATTGACAGACTCTATTACCTTCTACCTACAATATTAAAACAATAAAATTACGAATCTTCTTTTATTGTTTATTTTAATCATCTCAATCTAATATAGAATCTCTAATTTAATTTAAGTTTTTAAAAGTGTTTCACATTTCATCACATTACGTCTAGACTCATTTTTAAAGTGAAATAGACTTAAGTATTTCTAAAAATGCTCTTATAAATTAATTTAAATTCATTCTCCTTAACATTTTCTAAATCATATTTTTAGTGTTTATAATATTATGATAAAATATTCCATTTAGAAGATAAATGAGATAAATAAAAACTTTAAACTCATTTGTTTTTAAAGTTTGGATTAGAAGTAATAATAATTCTCTTATATATGAATTAACTCTAAACTCATCATATATTACATCTTTCAAGTTAACTACACACTCTTCTATATATCTTAACTTGAAGAGTTCAATAATTATTTTATTATAATTTTTTGGCAGTTAAAAGCTGTTAGAAATTATACATCTAAAAGTTTTTATTGATTATTAGTTCGTACCTAATTTACTTACAAGATCTAGGTAAATTGACTTTTCTCTTTTGAAGAAAATGAAATAAATTTATAGGTATACCAATAAATTATAATTAAATTATATTAATGAACATAGATTATTATTATTAATATATGTAATATGTTTGAAATAGATTACATTAATTACATTATTTCATTTTTAAAATAAGCTATTTTAAAAATATAAAATAAATATTATATTTAAATATTTATTATTTATGAAAAACGAAAGAAAAAAAAATAGTAGAGAAGATTCTAGGCGATATCAGAAATATTTTCCAACAAAAAAAATGTCTCCAACATATCACTAATTAACTAAAAAAAATGGATATGGTAGAGGAGAATGAGAAACATAAAGGAAAGAAAAAAAAAGTTATATATTGAGTGCACCAAATCTGTGTGTGGAAGATATTATTGAAAACTAATGTAATTAGATTTGGAAAATATCTATTAGTAATTTTAGTTATAAAAATTGATGGACAACCATTTGAGATATCAAATACCAAGCCTTTCATAAGAAGTATGTCTAGAAGAAGGAATTTGGAAGAAAACTATAAGAAGATTATTCCTTTATCGAAAGTAGATTATTAAAATTTCCATTCTTCTCAATTGTGTAAAAATGTATAGAGTAGTGTAGAATTTTATTTTAGGCCACATATTTTAGGTTAAAGTAGTATACGAATTTTAATTTTTGTCCTTGTATTTGTGCTAAGGTTTTATAGAAGAACAAACTCTAACCCTAACTAAGGTTAACACTCAAGTTAACCCTACCTAGGGTTGGTGCTCAAGCTAGGACTATGTGGGGTCCCATAGAGCCCACGTTAGGGCTAGGTGGCACCTCATGCTTTCCATCACTATAAGAAATTCTTGATTTACGTACGGATTTATTTATAAGTAAATTTAGCATTACATACGAATTTTACATACAGATTTATTATATACGAATTTTACATATAGATTTATTACATATGATTTATTAGCTACAGATCCAAATTCGTATGTAATTACCTACGAATTTTATATACGAATTTATTATATATGAATTTACATACGAATCCAAATAGATAAGTAAATACCTACGGATTTTTTTATAGATAATATTAATAATTAATTTTATTAAAATTATAATTATTATTAACATTAATATTAATTTTTAATATTATTACTAATTATTATTATTAATTACATTAATATTATTATTATTAATAAAAAATAATAATATGATTAAAATTGGTAAAAATAAGTGTTATTAACTTATATTATTAATATTATATTTAATTTAATTTTTATTACTTTGATTATTATTATATTATTACAGTTAATATTATTACTATTTATTAATATGCTTAATAATAATAATGTTATTAATAATATTATTATTTTAATTATTATTATTATTAATATCATTAATAATATTATTATAATATTATTATTTTTAATATTAATATTAATGTTATTAAGAATAATAGTATTAGTATTATTAATATTTTTATACTGGTTCACTCTTTCTTAAAAAGTTACATCCAGTTTTTTTGCAACCTTTGCAAATATTTCACTAAAAAACACAAAGTACAATATACAATACACTAAGATACAATCTTACACCCTGCAAGACCTAACAAAAACATGTGCAAGACCCAGCTACGCCCCTACAATTAGAAACCATATCTAATTGTAGATCAAGATACAATACAAACACTTAAAATTAAAATAACAATGAAATAGTTGGTTGAAAATGTTGCAAAAAAAAATCCTGACTCAAGCATAATATGAGAATCATTGCCGATCAATCATAGGGAGGAGAAGGATGTTTTATGAATTATCTTCTTTGATTCTTAATCACAAACTTTCACAAAACTCAACAAAATTGTGTGTATTTGAAAATTCAACCTCTTTGTAACTTTCTGAAATCTCTAAAACTTGTATTTCCTTTCTTCTTTTTAGAACTCTCATGAATTGTTTAAGCATATTTTTTAATAAAAATAATCAATTAAAAATATATCTGAGTCGATTTATTTTACTAAAAGTATTTTTAACAGAAATAATTCTTTTAAAAATATTGATAATACATTTTTTATGTTTGCAACTTATTAACAAAACAAATTTAATTAACTTATCAAGTATTTTTAGAGCAAACTTCACTTATTATGACTCTTAGAAGTGAATCAACACACACTAATATCAAACATTAATATCAAATTTTTCAAGATTCTTCATGATTTTCTATCACTTGATTTCATAACGTATCTTCATCATTATTGCCAATAACACTTTTACAAAACAACAAAGCAATACAAAAATTATACATGAGCAATAAGTTAGTGAATGTAATACAACTTGCAGCTTGTTTTGTTTTAGTGTTTGTCTTATAATTATTTTTTTCAGCTTTTGTCACTCAACTGCGTGACACTTTTCTTTTGCGTCTTGTTCGTTATCTAGTGAGGAGTCATTCTTAGTAAGATTCTTTTCTTCTCCAATTGGTTATCTAAAAAGTTAGACAACCTTTTATTAAAAAAATTACAAATCAGAGACTCATTCTATCTTAAGAAGCCAATAAAATTAAATCAAGAAAAAGAGTAAAATTAAAAATGTTAAACTTATGAGATTAAAACTGTGACAAACTGTAATAAATGTTTTCAAAACTCAAATCAAGAAATTAAAGTTATAAAAATAGTAGGCAATCAAAAGAATTCTAATATTAGTTTTAGAGTAAATTACAAAAGAAAACAAATTCTAGAGTACTTCTAGTAACTGTCCTTCTTATATTTATGCAATTTTTTCTACATTTGGCTATGACAAAAAAGGTTCTTCTATCATAGGGTAAGGAAGAGAGGGCAAAGTTTTCAATGGTGCGATGTAAAGTGAGGGTGTGAGTGGGCAAAGGGTTACCCATTCCTTTTTCTTTTACTTTTTGGAAGAAACTAGGAAACCAACCATGCAATTTTTTTCATTTAGATACGAAAGTAAGATCTGTACATAAGTTTTCATTTATAAAAATTCATTCAATGCTTATTTATTTATAAAAAAATAAATCAGTAGGTCAACCCTACATTAAAATTGGTATGTTAAATTCATATATAATTCATATTTTATTTAAATTATATACTTTTTTAAATTGTCCTCAGCTATGTTATTTATTGAGGTTGTCCTTTTTTTCAGGCAAGCTGATTTTTTATTTTTTTTTGTAATGATTTAAATGATCGCGATCATAAAGATTAGTTGTATCAGTAGTTGCATTAAAAGTTATGACAATAACTAGCCATCAGTAGTAAATGTTTTACTGAGGAAAACATAACGTGGGTTGTTAGTGATTCATGCATCTAACTTAAAATAATTATAAATTAAATTAATATTAATAGTTTTAATGAGGAAAAAAACTATTTAGTGTTTTCATGTTTCTAACTTAAAATAATCATAAATGAAATTAAAACCAATCTTACTATTTATATAAAATAAATTTTATTTTGAAAATTGAATGTTGAAAACTTCCCCAACTAGCATATTCCTCGGAAATCTGTCACGTGAGGTGGAGCCTACCATGATCCATCCGTCAATAGACAGATACTTAAAGACTGTGTGTTTTCGTCACTTTAATATTTTCTTTTAATTTTTTTAATATTTTTAATTGTTCCTGTATTTATTAAAATATTCATATTTTTGTATTATTTTTGAACTCTAATTAATAACATTTATGTGAAAAGTAATCAAACGTAAGAAATAATAATATTAATATTATGATTAAATAGGTTGAAAATGTAACAAAGTCATAAAATATTACAATTACAAATAAATTAATTATGGTTTGGTAAATACTTCATTAACTTCTTTTCAATGGTCAGTTTTTTAATTAAAAATTTAAATTTTCTCTTTTATTTTTAAAATTTTAAAAAATTTAATTTTTGAGGTAACATTTTTTTCAGATACTTTTCATTAAATTAATATTGAAGAAACTAATTATGATGAATTTTTTTTATCAGCAGCTAATTATGATGATGATAAAAACAGAACATGTGATAACATATAAATGAATATTGAATAAGAGCACCAAAAAGTATAATAAATAATTTCTTTAATTCAAGTGAAAAAAATGTTAAATAAGTGTTATAAACTATCTAGAGAGTAGGAAGTGGTGTTTATGAAAAGGAAAAGTATCATTAAATTAAACCAACAATGGCATTGTTTGAACGTTGGAACCATCAAATCAAAATGAAGGGACCCACTCAAAGAAGGAAATCAAAGAAATGAATGATAATACTTGACAGAGGACCAGGCCGACAGAGCTGCTCCTCAATTTACTCCTTCATTTTTGAAAAAGTGAATATCAGTTAATTGGATGCTAAAACAGTATCATTTGCTTAAATCTAATCAATAAACTAAATAAATAATCAAATACTTTTTTTAGAATGATAAAAGTATTTACGTTATTCAATATTTTGTGAAGAAATTGAATTATTGAAAATTTCTTTCCAAAGATAATTTTTTATGTTAATTTTAAGGAGTTATTAGAAAACTAAAATATTTTGTACTTGTAATTTTCAGCTAAAATTTAAGATTTTTTTCTTTAAAAATCAAATTAAGTTAAATATTTTTTACAAAAAGTTAACTTAAATGTTTATTTTTTAAAAAATAATTCTATTATTGTGTATATTTTATATTTTAAATTTTGTATCTTAGAAAATAAATCAATAAGTAATAGAAGAGAATAATATATACTTTAATCTAAAATAAATTAAACTTATAAGAATTTTTAATTCAAGTTATATTGTACATATATATATATATTAGAAACAAAATATTTAAATAAGAAAATTGAAACAAAAATTATTTTGTATACCTATAAAATTAAAAATAATTAGTTGGTGACAAATATAATTGATTAAGATCATCAGTTTTCAAGTTTAAGGTACTTGCAAAGATTAGGAGAAATTTTAAGTATTTCAATATTAAATTATTGATTGTTTTATTATTAAAAGTTTTATGTTTTTCAAGATTTAGATTCGTGTTATTGGTATTTATTATTTTTTATCATGGAGTTATGTTTGTAATTTTTTTTTTTAAGGATTGTTGATTATAAAGATTTATCATATATGACGATAAATCTTTTCGAGAGAAAGAGTATAATGAAAGACCATATATAAGATTACATATTGAATCTCTATTAGAACCATGATTAGAAGACTAGAAGAGGAAGAAGACTTTTTTTATGGAGTGTGAATTATTAGACCTTCTTTTCCTTTATTTTAACTTTGTAAAAATGTAAATAGGAGTAGAATATTTAAAATAGTAGCGTAGAAAATTTCATTTATAGAAGTTTCAATAGTCATCATTCAAATGACTATAAAAAGACATTGAAGATGAAAGATATGAAACACGAACAAACAATGAACAAGTTATTACTGTAAATACAACAAAATATAAATCTTATCTAAGTCTCTTTGTTAATCAGATTTTTTAGAGCAAATCATTATAAATTATTCACATTGTGAATAATACCTCGTGAGATTTGATAGTTCTTCTCTCTTGTGAGAGTATTTCTTCTTTTTGTGAGAGGTCTTATTCTTATGGAAAGATTAAGACTAGGATACCTAGAGATGTTTGCAAAGTTGTTCTTGGAGAGACCTTAAAATTCGATATTTGGAGAGGTTAGAATACCTATTCTTCGGAAAGACGTTAAAACTCGTTACCTAAAAAGGTAGAGAATAATTGTTTTCTAAAGAGGTATTAAAACTCGTTTATAGTGAAAACTTCTTAAGTAGTTTGCTTAAGAGGACTGGAAGTAACCGTATATATAAGGTGAACCAGTATAAATATTTTTCTAATTCTCTTATGCTTACACTCTATTTTTAAATTATCCATATTTAAATATTTGAGTTCAGTCTCCATTCAAATCTTTAAGAAATAAATTCTTTAAGAAATAAAAACTAATACTTACAACAATTTATATTCTTTATATATATATATATATATATATATAATTTAGATAAATAAAACTTTTAATAAATATAAAACTAACACTTATAACCTATTTATATTATTTATTTGTTTAAATTTTATTTTTATTAAAATCTCAAGAATTATAATTATGCCAAATATTCAAAAACAAAATAAAATTATATTTAATTATTTTATTCATCTAATCAGTTAATACGTCGTTGGAGGTATTAATTTTTCATTAATATAGAAGAGATAATTAGTTATTTGCATAATTATTTCGTCCTTATTTTTCATTAATTATATTTCTGTACTTTATCTTCTATTTATTTCTTTTTTCTCCAACACACCGAAAGTCTTTGAGGTACAATAATTGCGACATTAAATGGAGATTATTAAAACGGCTCTTTTTCAAATTTAAAATGAAAATGTCTACTAATAAAAGGCTTTAAATCAACCATGTAAAGTTGTACTAAACCAATAGTAAGTTCTTGGCACAATTTCTCGAAAATTTAACAAAAAGTGAAAAGTAATCCTAACCGAACTACCGTTTTGTTGCAGCTTTAATTTAAAGAGAGAAAAAAAATATTGATTAATATTTTCACTTAACATTGGTTATTTTATTTTCAAATTGTTCTACAATTTTTTATTTATAAAATATAAAAGTAATATATTCATTGAGACAGCAATGCCAAAGAGAGAGAAAGCGTACACTTTAATTGACAAATTAGCTATCGACAAAATTTCCTTCACGTGAGGCCACCCTTTGACTAATTAACGTTATAGACAGCACATATTTTTTTATTTAAAAACCCTGTATACATGACGGAAATTAGGTTCTTTTATTTAAAAACATTCCTTATAAATTCATTCAATTAAAAAAAAAACATATATTTCGTAATTTAAACTTAGCAAAAATATAATTTTAATCTTCTAAACTTAATTTATTCTTCTAACTTTTCGTAATTCACTTAATCTTCCAAATTTAATTTGGGTTTTAGTTTGGTCATCTACCTTTTTTTTTCATTTACTTTGTCTTCAAGTTTTTTATTGACTAAGTTCTCCGTACATTTTCACCGTCTTCGTCCCTTTACTAATTCAGAAAAAATTCCACTTTTAACATGACGTGAGATTACTATAAAAATGATTAACAATGGAGGCTAGAGATTTGATCCACGATAACAACTTTACAAGTGTGTTTAAAAAAGGATAAAATTGTAGCTAAATAAAGACAATTTGCAGACAGTTAGGCATGTTATTATTGTGAAGGTTTGTAAATGAAAAGTAGAAAGAAATCATAATCAAGATTTATAATTAACACAGTATATTTTCTAAAATTAATAACAAATTAAGAGAATGAACGTTAGAGAATTTAGAGAATAAAATTAAAAGATAGAATTGAATGGATTTAGAAAATAATAATAATAATAATAATAATAATAATATCGAAATCAAATTGCAAAGACCGCTGCCATGACTCCTTCTTTCACTACGACTGGCAGAAAAGGCATAGCAATTTCCTCTCTGCTTCCAAAAATATCTTTGGTTGGACTTTATCGTTGGAAATACCCTGCAACCTCACCCACTGTTACTACCATGCGACCTACCCAAAAGATCCAATGAGCCACACAAACATTGATCCAAAAATAAAAATCACAGTTAGAAGAAAGTTTGTTAGAGCCACCCAATAGGAAGAGGGGTACATAATTATAACTGCTTTGTTTGGTTTCTGACTTGGACAACCCTGGACCAAACCTTTTGTTTTGTTTGTGTGGTGCTCTTTCACAAACACCTTAGTCTCCTTTCACTCCTTCAGCATCTCCTGTAATATTATTCTTCTCATGTTTTTCTAACCATATACTATTTATCCTGCTAAATTTTCTCTCTCCTCTTCCTTTCCTATTATTATATAAACTTTGAGTGCATAACTAGTTTCTCATGAAAAAAAAAAAAGGAACAGAGAGGAAGATAAAGAATCAGGATCCCTGAGGGAATATGGGGTTGTCTTTCTGAACAACTCCATCATCACGTTAAGGGAGAGGGATTCTTTGAATTGGGAATTTTCTTGCATTGCTGCAAGATCATATCTTTATATCTTAACATCACATTTTTGAGTGGTGGTGTTGTTCTCAGAACAGAACAACAATGGAGGGTGAGAACAAAAAGTACATCACAGCTGAGGAGTTGAAGGAGCATAACAAGCCAGGGGATTTGTGGATTTCCATTCAGGGAAAGGTGTACAATGTGTCAAATTGGGCTAAGGAGCACCCTGGTGGGGAGGTTCCTCTGTTGAACCTTGCAGGCCAAGATGTGACTGATGCATTCATAGCCTACCATCCTGGCTCTGCATGGAAACATCTTGATCCCTTCTTCACCGGGTACCACCTCAGGGATTTCAAGGTCTCCGAGGTGTCCAAGGATTACAGGAAGCTTATGTCGGAGTTTGTGAAAATGGGTCTTTTTGAAAAGAAAGAACATGTCACTTTGGTCACACTAGCCTCTGTTGCCATCATGTTTGCCATTGTTGTTTATGGCATCGTGGGGTGTACCAGTGTGTGGGCTCATTTCGGTTCTGCCCTTTTGCTGGGCTTGCTTTGGATGCAAAGCACCTATGTGGGGCATGATTCTGGGCACTATGAGGTCATGACTGGTCCTGGTTACAACAAATTAGCACAAATCCTTTGTGGTAATTGCATGACTGGGATAAGCATTGCATGGTGGAAGTGGACTCACAATGCTCACCATATTTCCTGCAATAGTCTTGACCATGATCCCGATCTGCAGCACATTCCAGTTTTCGCTGTGTCCACTCGTTTCTTCAATTCAATCAAGTCTTGTTTCTATGGGAGGAAGTTGGAGTTTGATTCGTTGTCCCGGTTTCTGATCAGTTACCAGCACTTGACATTTTACCCAGTACTGTGCTTTGCCAGGGTCAATTTGTATCTCCAGACTTTGTTGTTGTTGTTCTCTAGGCGCAAAGTCCCAGATAGAGCCTTCAACATAATGGGGATCCTTGTGTTTTGGGTTTGGTTCCCTCTCCTAATCTCTTGCCTCCCAAATTGGGGAGAAAGGGTCATGTTTGTGCTAACCAGTTTTGCTGCTTGCTCCATCCAACACCTTCAATTTTGTTTGAACCATTTTGCTGCTGATGTGTATGAAGGGCCACCAAATGGAAATGACTGGTTTCAAAAGCAAGCAAGTGGGACATTGGACATTTCATGCTCAAGTTGGATGGACTGGTTCTTTGGGGGCTTGCAATTCCAACTTGAGCACCATTTGTTCCCAAGGCTGCCAAGGGCCCAATTGAGGAAAGTTTCCCCATTGGTGATTGACCTTTGCAAGAAGCACAATTTGCCTTACAGGAGTTTGACCTTTATTGAGGCCAATCTAAGGACTCTTAAGACTCTCAGGACTGCTGCCCTTCAGGCCAGGACTCACCCTTCCTCCCAGAATTTGCTCTGGGAAGCTTTCAACACCCATGGTTGATTTCACCATCTGGATCAGTGAGCAGTGATGATGATGATGATGATCAAGTTTCTCTCTTTCCCACCCTTCTAAAAGATTATTATCAACATGTTGTTCTCAATCTATTAGTTCCCACTTTTCCTATATGGGCACTGATATTTAATGTCTCCTTTCTTGGGTATGGAATAAAATGGTGACCACACTTTATTTTGCAAAATTCAGATCACATTTAGATGATAATTATCTGGTGGGTTCAGCCAGAATCCACTGAGTTGTCCCTCGGAGGAGGAGCGCGTCTAAGATGAATTTTTCAGAGGTGCAAATGGTTAAATATTTATGTTTTTATCATCTTTTTTATCTTTTGTTTTGGATCTCAAGTGTCTGTAAACCAAACCGATGTAGATTAATATTTTAATTCAGGTGGGCAACTTCGTGCTATGTCACCCCGAAGTTTGGTCACCTGCTGTTACTTTCTCGCTGGAATTTCTTACAGAATTATTCAAAATTCATCATACCATTCTTCAGTTTTTTTGTGGTCCTTCTCACTTTCCCTTTCGTGCATTTGATTAAGTTATGTTATATAAATTGTATTATGCGCACACAACGTTAAGAATAAATAATAAATAATAATAATAAATGTTAAAAGTAAAAAGTTAAATTGTCTTTGATGAAAATCATATCTGTGGTTAATATATATTAACCCTTCGTGCTTCGACATTAACCGTCTATCAACATTCGACGGTCACCGTTTAATCGTTCTCTCTCTTTTTCTTTATTTTTATTAGGTCTGTCATGCTCTGTTTTGATCGTGTGGCTCCACGATGAGAGACTAACATATTTGAATATAGTTTCAAAGTAGGTTAAAGATTTATTCTACCTCTGCTCGTACTTTATGCCTTTTCTTGTTTTTTTTTTTTTTTTTTCTTTTTTTTTGTTTTTTTTTTTTTTTTTTTTTTTTCTCATCATGCTTAGTCTTTCTCATTGTTTTTTTATATCTTAACTAATCTCACAAGAGATTGATTAGGACTATAACCAAGAATTTTAATTAAAAAAATAATTAAATTCTCAAAAAAGCTTTAAAAATAATCATTGTCTCATCATATGATCATTGCCTAATCTTTGTTATATAGCATTAGAAAGTCACCATTCACAAGAACTAGACATTTGACATACACATCCTACTACCGTTTTTGAATCAGCTCTTATTTTTGTTTTTTGTTTTCTTATATACACTCTTTCATGTTTCATCCCAACCTTACTTATAACTTTTCTTTATACCAATTGAATAGTTTCTTTTCATCCTTCTATCTGTTTCTGTTCATTTTGTCGTGCACAATTTCTATCTCGTGACTTCACCGTGGAGATTAACATATTAATATCTCTTAAATATTAACCCTTCATTTTACAAAACATTTTTGTTAAATTGAGTAAAGAGAAGAAAAAAGTTTTCTTTCAATGAAAGATAAATTAATTCATTATTTATTTATTTATTTATTTTCTCTGTGTGTGCCCTCTTTATGATAAGAGTTGTTTAACTTATGATGTAGGTTGTGTTTATTAAATAAATACAAGATGTTGAAGAGAGAGAAAATATTTGTATAAACAACTTGTTTTAAAAATTAGTTTAATTGCTTAAAATTAAATGGTTTTTACATAAAAAAAATTGAGGTGGTTTAAATTATCCTATTTAGTACTAATTTAGTGTTAAAAAACCAAATTAAAAGAAGAAATGTAACGGGATGAGAAAGGAAAATATAATTAATAAGTAAATAGTAAGTTTATTCCAAACGGATGATACCTTTTCATACTAAAACGATACGTATTATTTTATATTTACTTTCTTTAATGTTTCTTATACATAAACGAGATATTCTTCCTACATAAATGGAACTTTTTTTTTTACGTTTACTTTCTTCAATATTTCGTTTACATAATCGCTTTCTTTTTATCTCTCTACTTTTCATCCCATAATTTTTTTTTTCTTTTTTTGTTAATTTTTCATATATATATTTTTCACGTTTTATTCCTCCCAATGAATGTGAAAAGATATCACTCTTTTACTTCTAAAGTATACCCAAAAAATGAAATTTCAATGTGTATACGTCCAAAATGTCAATCCCGAGTTTGATAAAAAAAAAAAAAAAAAAAAAAAAAAAAAAAAAAAACACTATTTCGTTTAGGTTTGAATTTTCTCTTCTAGAAAGTTTAAGTATGGGTAGCTCGATCGCCACCCTGGCTCACTTTATTATTTTTCTTTTAAGTTGACTCACTCCATCAATGATAAAATGTTATCATATTTTAAACTAATTTTTTCAATTTTCCAGTTCTAAAAGAATAACCAAATAAAAATTATATTAGTAAACACATTAAAAGATAATCATTACTGTTTAAATAACAGTCGCATTATATTTATGACATTAACATAAAGTTAATATTCATAATGTTTATTCTATATAAATATATTCTTCACATTCAAATTAAAATATAATTAATAATTTAATTAAATTTTAAATTCTTTCTCGTGTAAACATGTCCATGCGTTTTGTAAGGATGAAGATGAGTTAGACCTGACGAATCCCTTTACCATACTTTGCTTATACTTTCATGAAAGTCAAAATTTGAGGATTTGGAAGAATATTCAAACCATTATGAACTAGATCTAGAAGAATATTTATTTACCCCTTCCAACTATTTAGTCCATTAAACTATTTATTTTGTCGGTCCTTGATCTTTATGTAAGGGGGCATTTGGTAATCAACCCCCAAAATAATGTGATAATAAAAGCATTTCACGTTTGATAAATGAGAATAAAAAACAATTTATGGGTTGGAATTTTTTAAATGGAAAGGGTGAAATTCTCTTACAATAATTGATTATAAACTATTATTCAAGTTTTCTATGATAATTACTGAAAGTATAATAGTTTTAGAAAAACAATTGAATATATTTTATATTTTAGAGAAAAGAAAAAATTGATCTCTAGCCCAATTTTAAATGAAAATTTCTCTTAATCATTTTTGTGTGTGTTTTTGCAATGAGAATAAAAAATAAATTTTAATTCATTAAAAACAATAAATTATCAAGATCAAAAGACCACAAGAATATGACAATAATTAGTTGTCAACAATTAGTTTATAACCATATGACGAAGTAAGTAGAGTATTTAGTTGATTCTTAATTGAATTTGAATAAATTATTTGTTTATTTATTATTAATTTTATAAATTATTTATATTTGCAATCACAAGCCTAGACAACTAATTATTACCTTTTCTCTTTCAAATGTTTTTAATTATATGTCGAAAACGATGACGCTCAAATATTTTTTTACTAATATGTTAGATAAGAGAAACCTTAATTACTTTAATTTAATCTTTAAAACACGTTCGTTTTATGTGTCAAATAAGCTAACACTAAATATTTTTTAAAATTATTTTTATTTGAAGTGTCGAATTAGTTTTCGTTATTTGAATACATATTTTTGTTAGGGTCTCTAAGGAGCATATACATTAAATTTTGATTATCCTATATGCATTTGTAATGAAACTAGTTAAAAATTTAATGGTCAAAAAAATGTAAAATATATATTTAAAAGGACTTTTGATATATTTCAACAATTTGAGAATTTATTATGAAAATAGTATTGATAGATATATTTAGGATATTAATTGCTAATTAAGAAAGTGACTCAATCAGCTTTCAATCATGTGATTGAGAAAGTCTAATAGAACCTTACAATTTTTTAAAAATGTAAATAAATAAACTTTAAAATAAAGCAAGTTATGTATATTTGAAGTTGAGTTTTGCCCTCCATACATACCTCATGCAACCATTTTAGTTTTTAAATGATATTTGTGAATATGTAGATCTATATTATAGTCAAAAGATATTATTAGAGTTGTTAAAATTCGTGATAGTATACTATGGGCCAACCCAATTCATCTTGTATTTGGGTGGACTAGGAGAAAAAACAAAAACTGTTTCTTCCTGCATTTCTATACTTTCTTCTTAAGCAAAAGTACCATTTACCCCATTCATTCATCTTTTCAGTGCATACTCTTCTTCACCTTCTCGTAAAATATAATTTTTTTTGAATTTCAAAGTATAAAATAGAAAAAATTATATTCTAAATTATATAATATATAATATAAAAAAGGTTCTATTTTAAATTGTACAATTCATATTACAAATTCTACAATTCAAAATACAAATAGATTACACCATCTAAAATATAAAAAAATGTCATATTATATAATTCAGAATATATTTTTATTCTATATTACACAAATCTAAAATAAAAAAAGTCACATTCCATATTATGTAATACGGCATACAAATTTTAGAAAAACATTCTAGTATTTTTTTTAATTATGGAGGTGCAGAAAGAAAAGCATAGAGTGGAGGAAGAAGCCCTCTCCAACCTAACCTAGCTTCAAGCTTGCCTAGCCACCATATCCTCTCCCTGGGATCTTACACTCACTCTCTTGCAACAGGTTTTACTCGGCTCTTGTACTCTCATTCACTCTCTCTCATAATGTGGTTTTTCGAACAAATAGAGAGCTTCTTTATGTACTTCCATGATTTTGTGGTGCACCTCCATACTACATACAAAAATACAAATTTACATTTAGGAAAAAATTTATAATTCAACTCTACCTTTTACCCCTTTATATTTATAATTCAACTCTACCTTTTACCCCTTTATAGGCTTTCGGATAGTACAATCCCGAAGCTAAAATATTTTGGATTTGACTTCTAAATTGCTAGATCCAAAAAGTATTTGACATTTGAATGTAACTTGGATTATGTAATCTCAAAGCGACTTTGTATAACGCACTTCAACACCTTCTATATTATATATTTTTTCAGATTTTATAATTTAGAAGGTAAAATATTTTGAGAATGACTTATGGATTACAGAATTCGAAAGCTATTAAACATTTGAAAATAACTTTCAAATTGTGAAAGTTATTGATTCTCCACCAATATTCTGACTGAGGTTGCTTTTTAATTTCTTTGTACATTAATTAATTAATGCAATTTTGGACAATGAATAGACAAAAAAGTTTCTCCTGGATTAACATTGCTCCCTGCATAATTTGGAAGCTATTTTCATATCTTTAAAGCTTTTGGATTTCAATTTGAAAGTAAATTTCATAAACTTTAAATTTTTGGATTATAGAATTCAAAAGTCATAACAAAAACTTTTTGCTTTAAGATTTTACAATCTGTTAAAAGAAATACCTTCTAGAGTATAAAATCTATAGGCAAAAAAAATATTGTTACGACTTTCGGAGCTACTTTAAAGTTTATAAATTAGCATTTTCGTCTTTTAGTCATGATCAATATTGAAATTGTGAAAATTATAAAGGTTGAGATTGTATTGTATTTTCGATTATAAAGTATGAAATACACTTTTGAAATTGTGAAAATTATGGAGGTGCAGATTGTATTGTATTTTCGATTATAAAGTATGAAATACACTTTTTTATTCTGAAATGTAGAATTTGAGTGCACTTTTGTATTTTAGATTATAGAATATGGAATGTAATTTTTGTATTTTAATTTGTATTTATATGTTAGATTGTGGAATCTCGAATATAAAAATTGCATTCTGAAATTCAGAATATAAACAATCACAAATTTAAATTCTAGATTTTGTAATCCGAGAAGAAGTCTTTGGATTGCACATTCAAGAATTGAAAATTTTAGAAGGATACTTTTAGTATTTTTGGAAGTACGAGAGTGTCGGAGAAAACATGAAGGTGTAGGAAGAATTTGCCTACGTTTTCAAACTGCAAGCCCTTCGTGATATGTCTCATGACGAGCCTTTTTCCTTCGTAAATTAATATATGGAAAGGAGTACTAGACTTAAGCATGTTGGTAAGTTAGGTATACTAATATCTCTTTCCTTCGTAAATTAATATCGGCTTTTTTAGTATACTAATAAGTCATAGGTTTATGTCATAATGCACAAGTATCATGACAAAAATATTTTAAATTCAAACAAATGAACATTCTTTTATTTAAAGTAATAATTATTAAGGCTATGTTTGGACGAGAGAATTGATTTGAGAGAGTGAATTTGAGATGAAAGTTTGTGAAAAGTTTGGTTGTCTAGATTAAGGGAAATATAGTAAGATTTAAGTGGAAAGTTTATAAAAGTTTTTGAATGATGTGATGTGTGTAATTGATAAAATATTTTTTTAATAGATGAAATTGTAATTTAAATTAATTTTAAATTAAAAATAATTAATTTGTTGTTTGTGATTAATAAATTATTATTATTTTTCTTGATAAAGTTATATGATTATTAATTATTTAAAAATAAAAATTAAATTAATATTATTATTATTATTATTATTTTATAAATTTATTTTATGATATTTTTATAAATTCTATTAATATTTTTTTATTACTATTATTATTATTTATAATTTTATTAAATTTATTATTATTCTAATAATTATTAATATTATTATAGTATATTATATAATTAAATTATTCTTTTATAAATTTATTTTAATTATTATTATATTTATTTTAATTTTATTATTTTTATTTTTATAATCTTCTTAAAAACTAATATTAATAATAATTATTATTATTATTATATTATATAATTAATTATATTTATTTTATTATTATATAAATATAAATGCTAATATATTAATAATTAAATAAATTATATAAACGTTTTAAAAATAAAAAACCTTATCCCTCCTAGACCCTTCCCCTGCAAATCTTTGCAAATGGCCAAGAAAATTTATAAGCAAAATTTTATCTTGATTTACATTATTTAATAATATTTATTTCCTCGGTTATTCAACTTTCTTCCCATATCATTTTTCTTGACACTAATGAAAACACAAAGTAAGTGATAAATCAAGTTAAAGATGGTTTCAAACTTAGACTAGATGTCAGTCAACCCACTTTTTGGTACATAAATAGTCTTGAGACAAGTGACTATGACTAACAAATTAGGTTAGGTTGACATTCTCAACTGATTAGCTTACCTATCATGTTAATGCATTAGGTCACAAATAAGGTAAAGAGCTAACTCTCTCAAGAATAATAGAGAATAATTTTCACTTCTTATTTTTCATTACATGCATTGAATATATATACAATACATAAACGAGTAAGATAATCTCCAAATCCAAATAAATTAGTATCCCTCAAGTTATGAGATTTTCAATCTAAAATAAAGATAAAATATACATAATTAAAGTCTCAGTAAATATCGAATTAAAACTAATATGATAAAATTAAAACCAATAAAATAATTTCCTAAAATAATTTCGTTCTCAACTTGAATATAATTTTTTCAAAATTATTCTTGTTAGACCCTTTGGGGAGTATATTTACAAGTTTTCCTTGTGAAAAAATTATATTATGGTGTACAAATCATGTCGTTGTCAAACTTCTCTTTAATAAAATATTTGTCTACTTTAATATGTTTGGTTTTGTCATATTGTACAATGCTAATTGCAGATTGTTGTCACAAAATAGCTTCATAGGTCCATCCCATCTTATTTTCAAAATTCTAATATAGTTTTTATCCATAATAGGTCACATATCCCTTGAGTCATTGCTTGAAATTCTGCTGCAACATTAGACCTAGCTACCACACTTTGCTTTTTATTATTTCAAATTACCAAGTTTCCACCAAGAAAAGTGCAATAATCAGTAGTTGATGTTCTATCAACAACCAGCCTACATAATCAACACCAATATATGCTTCAAGACTAATATTATTGTTTCTGCTATAGAAAATTCCTCTTCTTAGTGTCCCTTTCAAATATTGGACAATCCTAAGAGCAGCTTGTAAATGTGCTTCCTTTTGTTGATGCATAAATTGACTTGTTGAACTCACCCCAAAAGCAATATCAAATATGATGTGAGATAAATAAATAAGTCTTCCTTCAAGCCTTTGATATATTTCTTTATCAATAGCCACATCATCCTCTTCATTTCCCAAAGCTCTGCATTTGTAGTGATTGTTGGGTTGTGGGCCATTTTACCTATTTTTTTTTTTTGGTAACAAATCAGTAATATACTTTTATTGAGATATAAAAATCATTTTCTTGGAGTGATCAACTTCAATTCCTAAGAAATATTTTAATTTCCCAAAGGTGTTAATTTCAAATTTTCTAGCCAAACATGGACTCAATCTTTGTTGTTCTTATTCATCATTACTGGTCACAATAACATTATCAACATAAACTAACAAAATTGTTACTCTTGAATCAGAATGCTTAATAAGTAAAGCGTGGTCTCCTTGACTCTACCTATGTTGAAGACTCATTATGACTTTCATGAACCTCTCAAATCATGCTCTAGGTGATTGTTTCAGTCCATACAATGCCTTCCTTAGTTTGCATATTGTGTTTGCCTCAATCTCCCCTATATATCTAGGTGGTACCTCCATTTATATTTACTCTTTGAGATCCCTATGTAGAAAAATATTTTTTTTTGTAAATTTCAGTCATAGTTTTCTACATAGGATAAAATAACTCTGATCATGTTCATTTTTGCAGCTAGTGCAAAAGTTTCCAAGTGATTAACTACATATACTTGAATGAATCCTTTTTTACTAGCCTAGTTTTGTACCTTTCAATAGTTCCATTAGCCTTGTATCTTACCATTTAAACCCATTTGCATCTAATAGGTTTTTTTACCAGGTGGTAGAGTGACCAGTTTCAAAGTATTTTTCTTCAATTCCTCCATTTCCAAATCCATGGCTTGTTTCCAGTTTTGTCAATTAATGCCTTAGATATAGAAGAATATATATTGTAGTGTTTAGACTTATAAGAAAGATTTTACGCAAAGGAGAGAATTTGTTAAAGGATAGATAATTTGCTAAAGGATAAGCATGTTTGCTCACAACTCTAGTTCCTTTTCTAAGAGCAATTGGAAGATCTATATTCTTTGTTATTGGCTCATCATAAGGAAATTTATATGGTTAGTGGAATTAATGTTTACAGGTTCATATATATTTACCTCTTGTAATGGTAAAGGGTTGAACTCTTGGACATGTGTAGATCTTGAAATAAGGTTGAACTTGGGCATGTGCAAATCCTAGAATAATGTTGTCTAACAGAATATGCAAAAACTCTAGAAAGATTTTGATTTACCACTCTTTCCCTCTCAATAGGTTCAATTTCAGTACTATTATTATTTTATCTTTCAAACAGAGATTGAGAAATATACAATAATCCACGAGCTCGTCATCTTTTCTCAAATCCTCCCCCTGAAGATGATGATGGTCAAAACAGTTAACCTATTCATTGAAAGTGACATCCCTAGAGACAAAAAGTTTTTTGGAAGGAGGATGAAAACACTTATATCCTTTTTGTGTCACAAAGTACCCTAAGAAAATACATTTAAATTCCCGTGGATTAAGTTTTTCCCTTTGTTGTTTATGAACATGAACAAAAGAAACACAACTAAATATTCTATGAGGAAGGTTAAGTAAATCATTTATATACAAATAAAATGAACAAAGCACCTCCACTGAACTTTTTAATTGTAAAAAAATAGAGGGTGACCTGCCGACCCCAAAATCTTTTTGGAACATTATTTTCTGTTTAGCAACTTCACTTTGTTATGGTGTATAAACACATAAGGATTCTGAATTATCCCTTCCTTCATGAATTATCATACATAAATTTCTTAATAACCACCCCAAATTGATTTTTAATCAGTGACACAAATTGCATAACAACATAACTAACCTTGAATTTGTTTTTAAGGAGAAAAAGTCACTTACCCTTGTACAATCATCAAAAAATTAATAAACCATTTATCTCTTAAAATATTAAAGGGACATCACACATCGGTATAAATAACATAAAAAGAATTAAAACTTATTTCATTACAAGCAGGAGGAAATGGAACACGTTCATGTTTTGCCACTTGACAAACAATGAAGATTTTACAAATTCAAACCCTTAAACAAAGAAAGAAATAAATGTTTTATAATACAAAATGAAGGATGTCCAAGAAGACAATGATACGACCAAATTTGTTTATGATTGTGTATTAAGGATTTAGTCATTAAAGAGTGACTCTTAATAGACTGGTTCAAGTCTTCCATACATTAAAGGTCATTCCATTTTCTAGCATGTTCAATTGTCCTTGGCCATTCCTTGTCCTGCATATACAAGAATTACTATGAAGAATCATATGTCAAAAGAGATTTTTGGTAAGCTTTTAAATGGATATTAGGTTGGATGACAACTTAGGAACATGTAGGACATTTTTAGGAGTATGGTTGGGTTTACTTGGATATCTTCTTGACTAGTTGTAGTTGTTGTGCTTCTATCAGTTGTGAAGATTTTTTTCTTACTAGGACATGGGAAACATGTGAACAAGAATTCAGTGAATAGTTATTTCGGAGTTTAAAATCCAATGATTGGTAAAGGTTGTATTTGAGACATTAGATTCAACAGAAAATGGTAACTTGCTAGAATATGTTAATGAACACATACTATAATATGTCAATTTTTAAGTTTTATTTAACTTTTTTTAAAAGCTAAATTTCTTTTGAACAGTCATTTCCTACCACTCATAGATGACTACTAACATAAATTGGTTAAAAGTATTTTATAAGTTAATTCTTGATACACATCAGTTCCTTCATAACCTCAAAACACTACACCCAAATATTATTTTATGTAAGCCTCTTTAAACTTTCACAAAATATCAACTCTCAAAGAGAATATGTAAAAGTTCAACACAAAATAGATTACTTTGCTTTCTTTTTATAATTTTTTATCTTGTATATTCTTCATATCCAATAGTGGTTTGTGTACTTGTCATAACCAATAGTAATTTATATACTCTCTTATAATCAAGTTTTGATTAGTAGAATTTCTTAATTTTTGCATTGAGAGAGAATTCGACATAGTCTAGGAGTTCAAGGTGAACAAGTATAAACTTGTTGTGTTGCTTTATATTCTTATTGTATATTTTTTAGATGATGTAGTCATATACAAGAAAAAGTCTTAAGAGCTCTATTCAACTCTATTAGATGCTTCAAGCCAGACACTATCTGTTAGATGGTTAGCCAAGTTGATTTGATGAACTAAGAGTACGTCCAAGAAACCTTGATAAAGTTTTCTCTAAAACACTATTGCAAGTTAATGTTTTAAGATGACAATTACCCATAATCAACACTCAACAAATTTATACCATGCATAAACATACTTTTTGGAATAAGCTTCATTAATATTGTTAAATCATTAAATGGTCTAAGTAACATATTAACTAGTCCAAATATCTTTTTAGATGATTTAATAATATAATAAAGTTTTGATTATAATAATACTTCAAAGTCTATGTTTATATTTGATGGTGGAGTCAATATTATTTGTAAAGGAAAGAGATGGTGCAGACACCAATAAGTTTTTGTTCACAGTTATTTTATTAAATTAATTTTACCTTATATTAAAATGTATATCGGTTTTAATAAAAAAAATATAAGAATGTGATTTTATTCTACTTCCCTGTTAAATTGTCTTTCACACCTTTAATTTTTGAAAATATAAATTAGATAATAACTTGAATTTAAAATGAGAAACCTTTTGAGATAGACAAATTGGAAAATAATTCAAAGTACAAACGAGTGGATGTAATCTCTGGATAATAGACATTATTAAGGCAAATTTCTCAAACTAGTGTAATAATTTTTTAAAATTCTCGAAATGGTGTATTTTTTATTTTATTTTCCAATATAGGTAAATTGTGCAGAAATTGTACGATATCATTGTGAGTACATAAAGGAATGAAATTGTGGAATAAATGTACGATTTTAATTAAATAATTAATTGATTAATTGAAATCGTTAGGCTATTTGAAGAGTTTAGGGTAATTAATTCTTCCACCTTTCCTCTCCTATTTTTTGTTGTTGTTATATTTGGTTGTGCATATAAAATTAAATTATAATTAATGCATAAAACCCTTTTGAAAATTTTGTTGAAAATGAAAATCTAGTCATTGAAATTAATTAATTGTCATTTAAGTAATTAAAATAAATGTGAAATTAATTTGAATGGAAGAATATGAAGAAATTTCCTCTCCTATTTTTGGTTGTTGTATTAGGTTGTGCATATAAAATTAAATTAGAATTAATTATAAAATCTTTTTGGAAATTTTGATGAAAATGAAAATGTAGTCATTGAAATTAATTAATTGTCATTTAAGTAATTAAAATAAATGTGAAATTAATTTGAATGGAAGAATATGAAGAAAAGTTACTGGTTTTAATATGAATGGTTTATATATAGAAAAAATTTAAATTATTTGAATTAATTAGTTTTTAAAATTTATTTACATTTTTTTCCTTCTTAAAAGTACTTACTTGAACTCTCTTTTTTCTTTTATAAAAATTCTAAAACTTATTTATATTTTTATAAAAAATTGCAGCAATAGTTATTTTTATAAAAGAAAAAAATCAGACTGGAAGTAGTTTTAAGAAGAAATAAAATTTAAATAAGTTTGAAAATGTTTATAAAAGAAAAGAAAAAAGCAGAAGTAGTTTGAGAATTTTTATAAAATTACAACAATGGTTATTTTTATAACAGAAAAAAAAGAGCATAAGTAGTTTTAAAAAAGAAAAAAATATAAATAAGTTTTAGAATTTTTATAAAAAAAAAGAGAGTCCAAATAAGTACTTTTAAGAAAGAAAAAAATGTAAATAAATTTTAAAAACTAATCAATTTAAATAATTTAAATTTTCTCTATATATAAACCATTCAAATTAAAACCAGTAACTTTTCTTCATATTCTTCCATTCAAATTAATTTCACATTTATTTTAATTACTTAAATGACAATTAATTAATTTCAATGACTACATTTTCATTTTCATCAAAATTTCCAAAAAGATTTTATAATTAATTCTAATTTAATTTTATATGCACAACCTAATACAACAACCAAAAATAGGAGAGGAAAGGTGGGAGAATTAATTATCCTAAACTCCTGCAGTAACGATTTCAATTAATCAATTAATTACTTAATTAAAATAGTATCTTTATTCCACAATTTCATTCCTTTAACGAAATTGTATTATCTTCTCACGATTTGATATATCTTAAATTAAATCGTGCAATAATAGAACGATTTATTCACAATAATATCGTGACACAACTTACCCATATCAGGAAATAAAATAAAAAATATACTATTTTGGGAATTTAAAAAAAAAATTACACTAATTTAGGAAATTTGTCCATTATTAACCATATTAATTTTGATTCTATGTAGTAATAATTAATTAATATTTGGAATTGAATGCTTGTATTATTAGGAATTCTGAAAGGTTAATATATATGATTATATATAATACAGCTAACAATTAAATGAGAATGAAAAGTTTAATCTTCTTTAGGCACATTACGTTTATGAATTAATCATATTATCTTAAAGGTGCTTTTTAAAGAAAATTCTATTAATTATTTAATATGATTGTTTTGCAAAATCATATTAAAAATTCTAACGTGTGGTTGTAATCTCTGCATAATAGACACTATTAACCATATTAATTTTGATTCTATGTAGTAATAATTAATTAATATTTGGAATTGAATGCTTGTATTATTAGGAATTCTGAAAGGTTAATATATATGATTATTTATAATACAGCTAACAATTAAATGAGGATGGAAAGTTTGATCTTCTTTAGGTACATTACGTTTATGAATTAATCACATTATCTTGCAAATTTTTAAATGGGTTTTTTAAAGAAAATTCTATTAATTATTTAATATGATTGTTTTGCAAAAATCTGGCTTATTTGCTAAAGTTAAAATAATAATTAATTGTGTATTAAATGCCTACTCTGAAACCTGTGAAAGCTTATAAATGTTTTGATCGTTTTTTCTATCTTCCGAAATCACCGGATACGATCAAACTGAATTATTCATGGTGTAATTTCAAATTCGAATCAGGTATAGAGATCTGTTTTGAAATGTTCTATAAATTGAACTTGATTCGAGAATCTTCTAAAATCTCGGTCAACTTTATAGTTGCTAAATTTGATAAGAAGGAGAAATTTAATGGAAAACAATTCTACTGGGTTAGAAATATTTCTAAATAAAGATGTATCAAATAATTAATTTTGATTAAAAGAAATTTCGACTCAAAGTTTATGGAGCTGATTTTGAATTTGAATTAAAACCTGCAATCACTGACTAACTTTCAAATGCTATATATTATTTTAACGTTCTTCATAGTTAAAATTTATAAAAATTATTTTCAAATTCAAATTATTAATGAGTTGTAAAATATAATAACTTTATCTTATTTTAAACTATTTCTGTATAGAATTAATCAAATTTAATGCAATATATAAAATTTGACTTTCAGTACATCAAAAAGTTAAAATTATTTGAAGAATTAGTATATAAGTGTCAATTGTAAATATGTTATTGAGAACCTATAGAGTTTTAGATTGAATTGTGCAAAACCATTATATTATCATTGTGAAGTAAATCTTTGTAAACTTTTATTGTTATCTCTTTTGAGGGTGTTTCTTTCATCTTAGCCCAAGAAAGATTAGTATAAAACTATTTAATCTATCTTATATACTTTTGCCTTGAATATCTTGATTGGTGATTTTTTTGTTTATAACGAATTAAGTTCAGACTCTATTCAACCCCCCTTCTCGAGCTAATTGTTCCTACACATCTCAACTAGATTTTTCTTTATACCAATCTTTTGCACTTCAACTCATTCTTCATATAACAAATTCTTTTTATTATTTTATATCTTGAATTTTCAACTTATATATCTCTTAAAGGCATATCCTATTCTTTAATCTTGTGAAAACTTCTTTTGATGAGGATCTCAAAATAACATTAACCATGTTAGGAGATGTGAAGACAAATAAAAAATAACATATGAAAATTCATTAAGTGATGAGAACATAATAAAGAAGTTAAAGATAAGGATTTGGGAGAATAAAATTGTAAATATTCTTTGTAAAAATGAAACTCTTTATTTTGAAATATAATGGAATTAGAATTTTCTATAAATTTTTTGTACAATATTTCAGGAACATTCCAAAATATGCCTAATTTTTTTTTAAATTATTATAAATAAACTTTTTTAAAATATTCAAAAAGCTTTTAGCATGTTTTAGAATAAAGTAGTTAAGTGTCATAAATTAACTCTGAGTATTTAGTAGTTAGAGCTAGTTTATGCATCTAACTACCTCATGATTATATGAATAAAAGAACTTGTAACTTTTTAATAGTTCAAAGTATGCAAATTTTGGTTAAGTGGTTCTTCCACTTTTGGTTTAGTTGCTTGATTTCTCTTAAATATCTTTGTTTTTGTAATGCACCTTCTAATCCTATAAATAGAAGGCCACTTTTTTTTGTATCTTTTACATGGGAGATGATGGAAACCCATCCAGTCACAACATTCACATAATAAAAAGGTTGAAAACTTAGAGTTTGACTAAGAGTCTATGAGTATATTAGGCCTAATTGGGCCTTCACCCATCCTTATCGGGGCCATGATCATCTTTAAACAGGTCAAACTCTAGGGTATAACAAAGTTCATAACAGATAATAGAAGACCTCTAATCTAGGAAACAATAACTAGGGAGATGATTCTAAAGACTTAGGAAGATTGAGCCTTAATTGACATCAATAGGCCTAAGCCTTTAATCAATATGGGCTAGACCTTAGTCTATAATAAATTATACTGAGTGGAATAAGATACTTTTGGGCCTTGTCTTTTGGCCAAGTAGTCTAGGACATTTTGGCCAAGTAGACTTGTATTTGGGTCATGTGTAGATTAGGGTTAGATTAAGATTAGAGTAGTCTAGCTAGGGTTTAAATTGGCTCACTTAAACTTAAAGGAAACCCTAGGACGTCCACCATCTAGAACAGGAGCATCCTTTCCTCATTTTGAACACAAGCTCAAATGTGGGAAGCATGAGTAGACAATTATCCCTTGATCCACTCTTTGTTCCACCTTCTTAAGAGCACATTGGGGATTTCAAATTTGAATACTCCCTCCTTTTTCTTCTCAAATTACCAAACTATACTTCTATAAATATGAGGCTCATCTCTTTTGTAAATTTCACTTTTGAATGAGTAATGAAATGTTATCCAAGTTAGCAATCTACTTGTTCTTGAGTCACCTTAAGAAAGCCTCTTAAATTCAGCAACTGTAGCACCTCCTTCCTATAAGAGTTGGTCTCACCTCTCCTATTGAATCCTTCTCTTTATTCCACTTCTTCAACTGAAACCTCTCATCCTTCTTAGCTTTTGTAACCATCCTTCCATCTCGAGCATTTGAAGAGGAATGTATGAAGAAGAATATTGTCATGTGGTATCTAGAACCATAGATTTCAAGAACCATAGATTTCAAGAGATAAGTAGCTTATTCTTCTTCTATTGTCTTTGCCAAGTTATTTACATTATTCCTTACTTGATTTAGATAGTTTTCACTAAATGAATTGTCTCATTTGTCTTTAAACTAGTATTTGTATATGTGTAATGCATGAGTATTTTGGATTTGTTAGCCATAACCAGTGACATATAGGATCCCTCATTCATAAATTAGCATCTCTTGCATTGTGCTAGACTGGTTTATGGCCAACTGCAATCTACACATTGTAACCTTTTGATAGTTAATATGTGAATCTCATAGATATGAAGATTTCTTTTGACATTAAAAAATATAACTAAAAAGTTAAGTAATTTACTCAAAGTAGATGAACTTCAACCCATGGATATGTTTAGTTTTTAGATGTTGCCGCTTTTGGTTATTGTTCTAGGCAAAGAACATCTATAATCGTTGAAGAAGACACCTTTAACACTATAAAAAGACAATAATCTTTGTTAATATTTCTAAATTATATATTTTGTACAAAATATACACGATTAAAGTTTGGAACCTCAAATCTTACTCGAGATCTACCTCAAATCTTTCATCTTCTTAGAATGATGTGAACATTGTGATAGATGATGTGAACATTATGATAAATGGTGTAGAACAAAGGTACAAGATTAGGGTTGTTTGAGATATCAAAAGAAGACAATGAGAGAGAAATGATTGTCAAAAACTATATAGAAAATAATTACAATTGTTCCAACCACAAAAATAAAGATTGCAGACATTACATCACAGAACACATTAAATTAGAATAAATCTTATAAATATGCAAAAATGGATCATATTCATATAATGAAGCAACAAAATGCATTAATAGTGAATAAATTAATACAGTAATAATGAATAAACCCAATAAAACACAATAATATTGGATGAAATACCTCAAAGGATCATAATTGATCCAACTATGAAAAATAAGATCCCAAACATTACAAATCACATTAAAAATTCAATACTTTACCTAATACTTTGAGAACTTCAAACCATGAAAAAACATATGTTCTAAAATGCAAATAATAATAGATGAACAATCTTAAAATATCATTATAGCCCATACTTTTTGTAGAATTGACGTCAAAAGAGTGAAAAACCATATAGAAAAGAATCACAGTTGTTCCAAAAAAAAAAAAAAAAAAAAAAAAAAAAATAAAAAAAAAAACAAAAAAAAAAAAAAAAAAAAAAAAAAAAAAAAAAAAAAAAACAAGAACAAAAATGCGGAAAAAAATAATAATTAAGTAAAATAA
>Ga0209700_101857_pt1 | contig 43776 bp, 32 predicted proteins | sample SiratroredBW_FD_187528 | JGI IMG/M metagenome (GOLD analysis project Ga0209700, IMG submission 187528) | Root nodule microbial communities of legume samples collected from California, USA - Siratro red BW (SPAdes) (version 2) | ecosystem: Host-associated > Plants > Roots > Nodule | place: USA... | reverse complement strand
CACAAAAAAAAAAAAGAAAAAAAAATAAAGAGAGAGATAAAATTGAAAAGCAAGGAACAAGTGAAAAGAGACAAACATTTTTTAAAATCAAGATTTTCAAAATTTGAGAATTGACTGGGTATATTTGTATTTTGAATCTTAACTACAGTGAATTCCTTACAGTTTCGGGAGGCAACAGTTTTCTTTCACATGTGTGAGCATTGTGTTCGCTATATTGCATATTGTCATTTTGTTTTCCATATGATGTTCGGATGCTTGTTTCTAGCAACATTTTTGGCAGTAGTGTGCGTCTTGTTGTAAGTTAATGGGTAATTCAGTTTGCATAAAACATTTCTCTGTTCTCTTATATCTATAAAAATAATGTCAACCATAACACATACATATGTTTTTTTCTTCTTTTTTTCATTCCCATGTCAATTGCAGTATGGATGGGGCCATGTAGGGTCACGTTTTATTGCTTTTCAATTGAACACCAATGTTATGCGTAAGCAAGTGGCGTCCACTCTTTCTCTTTTAACTATATTTGATAGGTTCATGCATTTTGTTTTATTTCTTTAAAAAGAAAAAGAAAAAAAGGTTGTAATTAAATCCGAAACCATATATTTCTTTCAGTCCCACTGATTCTATTATTTGTCACTTCATTTTAATACCTTCATGGATAATATATTAATACTTTCTACGTAAAATAAAAAATATGTTTTAGTTTTTTCTTTTTTTTCCTTTTCTTTATATGCAATAATTTTTTTTACTATATAATTTTGAAATAATTTTAGATACTTGCAAGTCTGAATGCATGGTATTTAATTTTATTTTTTTAAATATCTTTTATGTCAAATGACCACATGCATTATTTAATATGAAACTTTAAAAATAATTTAGGAATATTTTTTAAATAATTTTAGATACTTGCATGGTCACACACAGTATTTAGTTTTATTATTCCAAATGTTTTTTTTTCATATATCATCAAAATAATCTTTGGAGTATCATATTTTTAATAATTTTTATACTTACATGACTGCACGTGTCATCTGGTATTTAACTTTATTATTTAAATTGTTTTTTAAATATCAAATGACCACACGTGTCATGAAATATTTAATAAGAAACTTTAGAAATAATCTTTTGAGGTATCATATTCTAAATAATTTTAGATACTAGCATGCCGCAATCTGATATTTAATTTTATTATTCCAAATGTTTGTTTAGACATCAAATGGTCGTACACATCATGCAATATTTAATACAAAAATTTAAAAATAAAATATTTTTTTAAATATATATATCTTTTTTAAATTAAATAAAATAATAAAAAATTTCAGAAATTAATATATATATATATATATATATATATATATTTCTTATACTCTAAAAACAAAAATACGAAAATTTCAAAAATGAAAAATTTCAACCCAACAAACGAAGTTTTCTAATTAGAACTATGTGATCCTGATTATTTTACATTGTAATGAAAGTACGCAAGAGTAAGATTCATCCTAATCGGGCCAAAAAATTAAAAAAAGATATTTTCTTTACTTCTTTACTTTCATCTCTGTTTCTTTTTTTCTTTTTGGAAAATAAACATTCTAAGAAACCACATTCATTTCACTTATTTAATTAAAGGTATTGTCTTAGGATGAGGGTTATAGGATGTTAATACCTTTTTTACACGTAACCGACTCCTAGACCTTAATCCGGTTTTGTAGATGGTTTTCTTTTCCTTGATTTTTTCATAGTTTTTCATAATAAACTATGATAATGACTCCTCTTTGAAAATATATTTTTTTATTTGTCTCGTTGTGACCTCGATTGCAACACTTTGGTGTTGGGTTAGTCCTTGATTTAAGCAGAGGCGTGATCCAGAAAAGATTTATGGAGTTTAAAGTTTGTGAAACCAACGAACCTCATTATTTAAAGGAATATAGTAAGAATACTAAAAGAAAAGAATGTTGGCATTATATGAACAATTTAGAATAAGTCACTAAAATCGTGGTACCTAATGTTAGATATCAATTATTTTGACTTAATTGGTCACTAAATTCAATCATTACTTTTACTTTGTAGTTATTTAACAACCAAAATCTAATTTGGTGACTATTTTTGTCACAATTAGCAACATTTCATTTGGTAACTAAAAATTGGTCTCTAAATAATTTTTTTTTTCTTGTAGTGAGACCTTATTGAAGGAGGGGAGGATGTAGTAAAAGAGCAAGAAGAGTTTGAAACTTCTGATAAAAAGTAATGTCCATTTGCACTAAATTTATTTTCTCTTTCAATTTTTTATTTAAATTTATTTTTATTTATCTGATCTATTTTTTTTTATATAATTAAGAATGTCAATTGGTTTATCATTTTCTAATCCTATAATCTCCTTTAAGATATTTAATTTTGAAAATAATCTAAGCCATCAAGATCGAACAAATTATCATGTTCCAAATATTTTTCAAGGCTTAGGCATTTTTTTTCAAAACGTGCACAACTCAGTGACTTTGATTTTCTAATACTAAATAAAAAACAAAAAATATTTTTTTTAGTTTTGAATAACATCATTCATATCTTCTAGTTGACATATTTTTATATTTTTATTTAAAATTAAAAACTATAATATGTATAACACTAAATATAACTTATAAGTATATAAAACAGATTGAAGTTAAAAAAATAAAACCTGATTCTGAAAATAATGAACTTGATCATAGTATCTTCTCTTGAAGTCTCAAGTCACTTCTATCTTTCGGTGCTGTCTTTTGGTAAGCCTTTAAATTTAATTTATAAATTATAAATTTCTAATACTCTTCCTTGAATCTGCACAAATTATTTTAAAATTAATTAAATAATAATTAAAAAAAATAATTTTGAGATCAAAATCAAACTGATATTATTTTTACCTGATATTGATGTACTAAAAAAGAAATAAAAGCAAACACAAACTCTAATTCCTCAATCAACCCGTCCAAGTCTCCATATAAACACACACATAAATACATAATATAGAATGATAAAACAAATTTAGAATCAAAAGATGACCTGATGACAATCAAACACTCAAAGTGAAACAATATTATGGAAGAACTAATCAGAGAAAGAAAGGAAATAAGTGAAGAAGTCAGATACATAAAGGAGATAAGTGGAAGAGTTAGAAAATAATTAGAAGAAAAGAAGCGAGAAGGCACGAAAGCATAGGTGAAATTGTATTGTTAAGAATAAGAGAAACATTCCCCTAACAGAATTGGCAGAGAAGAATACAAATTTCATTCCCCCTTTTTCTCTCTCGTTTTATTGCTTAAATATTAATATCTAAACCACTCAAAACCAACCCATTTGGAATTAGCTATTTTGGGTCTTGCACTGCATCTCTTTCCTTCACGGCTTTTTTCTATAATTCCCTTTTTCTCTGCAATTGCTCTTTCTACAACTACCTTTGTTACACTACCTTCCCCTTTAAAAGCAACCTTGTCCTCAAGGTTGAAGTCTGGAAAGACTTGCTTAATAACCGTGGTGTCCTCCCATGTTGCTTGAGTTTTGTCCATCCCCTCCCACTTTATTAAATGTTGTTGCACGTGTTGTTGATTTCTGTTAATGACTCTGGTATTTAAGATGGCTTCCGGTTGTAGCAATGATCCGACATCTGAATTGGTAATGGGTAATGGTATATAGGGTTGAACATGATCACCTTTACACAATTTCAGTTGGGAGCAATGAAATATGGGGTAGATTTTTGTAGAAGGAGGTAATAGGAGTTTATAAGCAACTTCACCAATCTTCTCAATTACAGGAAATGGTCCAAAGTAGCGAAGACTCAGTTTCTGATTTCTTCTTAGTAGGACAGAGTGTTGCCTATGTGGTTGAAGTTTGACTAGTACCATATCACCAATTTCTAACTGCAGTGGCTTGCATTTTTTATCCGCTTCTTTCTTCATGTGTTGTTGTGCCTTTTGAAATTGATTTTCAGTTTGTTAATGGTTGCATCCCTCTAGAGGAGTTGGTCTTGAACATGAGGGGTGTCCTAGTTGCTGAAGGTATATTTAATTATTGGTGGAGCTCTCTACCGTAAACCACTTTAAATGGTCTCATACTTGTACTGTGATGAAAGGAGGAGTTGTCCCAAAAGTCTGCCCATGGCAATAATTTGTTTAGACCATTCTTTAGGATTGTCATAAGTAAAGCATCGTAGATACATCTCAATGCATTTGTTGAATGCCTCAGATTGATCATCCGTTTGTGGGTGGTAGGCAGTGCTGAATTTCAAAGTAGTACCACTCAACTTTAACATGTGTTGCCAAAATTGGCTCTTGAACAGCTTATCACGATCAAAAACCATTGTCCTTGGAAGGTCATGCAACTTGATAATGTTTTTCACAAACAAATCAGCCACTTGCTTACTATTAAAGTCAGGCTTTAAACTAACCAAATGTGCGTATTTGGAAAGTCTATCAATAACCAGCATAATAATAGTGTGCCCATTAGAAGAAGGAAGGCCAATGATAAAATCCATAGCCACATCCTTCCATATTTGTTCCGGAATAGGCAAGGGTTGTAGCAATCTGGAAGGTAGAGTTGTAGCGTGTTTGGTTTGTTGACATATTAAACAATTATACATGTACTCCCTTATATCAGCCTGCATACCTGGCCAGTACAATTGGGTTGTAATTCTCTTTAAGGTTCGCGTAAAACCAGAATGTCCACCCAACAACGTATTGTGGAATTCTTGGAGAATTTTTTTAACTAATTCATGTCCCTTGGGTAAAACCGACCTACCTTTCCAATATAGTAACTGATCCAAGAGTGAATAATAAGGATTCGGAGGATTGTTTTGCAAACACAATTACATAATTGCATGTAAGTGTTGGTCTTATGCAATGGCTTCCCGTAAGTCTGGCAATAGTTGCAATTTGGGTTGAGATATAGCCATCATAAAGGATCGAGAAAGAGAATTAGCAACGACATTCTCTTTTCCCAGTTTATACTCAATAATGATGTCATAACCAATCAACTTATGCAACCAGTTTTGTTGTTCGGGTGTGTGGACAACTTGGTCAGTTTTTATAATAAACTTATGGCCAAGTAGATAATGTCTAAATTTTGCAATGGCCTCCGTCATTGCAAAATATTCTGTTGTATAGGCTGACTGTCTTTGAATCCTATCCATGAGCTTTTTGGAAAAATAAGCAATAGGATGTTGATCCTGGCTCAAAATAGCATCAATACCCACCCCTGAAGCATCAGTTTCTAGAGTGAAAGTTTTTGAAAAATCCGGCAAGGCCAAGACTGGTGCGTGTGTGAGTTCAGTTTTGAACTTGGAAAAAGGTTCACTAGCATCCATTCCCCATAGAAATTTATCCTTTTTCAACAAATCAGTCAACGGAGCGACAATTACAGCATAAGAGTTGATGAATTTTTTTAATACCCAGTTAACCCAAGGAATGCTCTCAGGTGTTTAAGATTTTGCAGTACTGGTCATTGCAAAACTGCTTATACTTTACCTTTATCCATTGCTACTCCTTGCCTTGAAACTGTGTGACCCAAATAGTCTACTTGAGGTAACCCAAAGGAACATTTAGATAGTTTTGCATAGAGCTGGTGCTGTTGCAACAACTGAAGAACCAATTCTAGGTGTAAAAGATGATTACTCCAAGAAGGACTGTATACTAATATGTCATCAAAGAAAACCAAGACAAATTTTCACAAGATAATATTTAAAAACATTATTCATGAGGCTTTGAAAAGTGGTTGGAGCATTAGTAAGCCCAAATGGCATAACTAGCCATTCATAATGTCCTTGGTGGGTCCTAAAAGTTGTTTTGTGTCGATCCTCTTTAGCAACAAGAATTTGGTGATAGCCTGATCTAAGGTCTATCTTGGAAAAATAATGAGAGTCATATAATTGATCAATAAGTTCATCAACTGTGGGAATGGGAAAGTTGTCTTTGATTGTAATTGCATTGAGCACGCGATAATCTATGCAAAACCTCCATGTACCATCTTTCTTCTGAACCAGTATGATTGGGGATGAGAATGGACTAGTGCTGGGTGCAATAATGCCTGCAACAACCATCTCTTGAACCATCGTTTCTATTTGTTGTTTTTTACTGTGAGGATACCGATAGGGACACACCTTTACTGGTTTTGCATCATTCATTAAAGGAATAACATGGTTATGACTTCTTGAGGGTGGTGAAGTGGTTGGTGGAGCAAATATACTTTTGTAAGTATGCAACAACTAAACTAACTCAATGGACATTTTATCTGGTAGTTCAAGCCATGAATCAGAAAACACCTCTTTTTGTTGATACTGCAAGGTGAAAACCTCCGCGATAGCATGAGTATTATGCATTCTTCGAAGGTGACTAAATTGAGCAGGACCTAGCAGTTGATACTTATCACCGTGTAATGTGACAAATTACTTATCCTTATAAAACTTCAAAGTGAGCTTGTTGTAATCGAAAATGTGAGGCCCTAATGTAGGAAGCCCTAGAGATTGGTAAGAGATACACAAGAATTTGTAATGAAAGCCCTTGTACCATTACCTCAAGTTGCTTCACCATTCCTTCAGCCACTAATGAATTACCGTTTCCCACCAGAACTTGAAAACTACGAGCCTCTTCCACTGGTAGTTTTAAATAATTTGCAATTTGGGGTTGTAGAAAGTTATCAGAACTACCACTGATTTGAATCACCATGCCATTAATAGTGCCTTGAAACTTCATGGTGCCTAGCCCCATTAAGCCTTTTAAGGCGTTATATGATAAATGATGGTCCTGTATTATGTTATCAACTATTTCTTCTGATGCAAGTTGGTGTTCCAACTCCTCATCCTCATCCATTTGCAGCAACAAATACTGTTTATTGGGACATCTATGAAAGGAGGTGAATTTTTCATCACAAGTATAACAGAGCCCTTTTTCTCGTCGGATCTGCATCTCTGCTGGGGATATTCTTTTAACAGGTCCTTGCTTTGGAAGTGTGGACTGTGTGGTGGTTAATGGGGCTGGTAGTAAGGGTGGAAGGCTCGTGGATTTGATGGATTGGGATGAGGCAATGTTTGTTTGTTGATGTCGAAAGGGATAAGTGTGGTGTAGAGGCTTGCTTTTGGTAGTGTACTTTTTTTCATATAACTTGGCCAAGAAAACACAACGTATTAATGTAGTGGGAGATTGAGCTATTACATCACGTTGAATATCTGGTTTCAGTCCTCCCACAAAACAATCAATCAAAGCTTCACTCGTGACGCCTTGTACACGATTTGCAAGAGCCGTACTGAGTATAGTAATCATGGACTGAAGTAACTTATGCTAGTTTGAAAAGTTGTGACTGAGAACATTCATAGGGAGAGGGGCCGAATTCTAACTCTAAAGCATGAGTAAAATCAATCCAAGAATAAAATAAAAAGGAGTGGCTCTATTAGTCATTTGAAACTAAGGAACTACCTTTTTCTCCATGTGAATGGCAGAAATGGTAATACGTTGGGCATATGATGTATTGTAATAATTGAAAAATTGTTCAGCCTTGAAGATCCACTGAAGAACTTTAGAACCGTCAAAGCGAGGGAAATCCAGCTTGATGTTCTGCACTTGAAATGGTGGTGGAGACGTACTGCCGCTACCGGAATCGTGACCTTCCGCAAAATGAAGGTTTCCTCCATAACCCCGATTTTGTTTTAGCAAGGTCTCCACCCGTGTCTTCCACGGTTTCAAACCAAGTTCGATTTTCTTGATCCGCTTCCATCACTCTAAAATTTTTGTCATATTCACAGAGATTTCCTTGAGACGTGTATTTTCAGCCATGTTAGACGAGAACGAGAGCATCAGTGTAACAATCTCAACAGTATCACAATATCACAATAAGCACCAATATAACATTGTAATACAACAATTAAAAGAAAAGAAGTGAGAAGACACGAAAGCAAAGGTGAAATTGTATTATTCAGAATAAGAGAAACATTCTACTAATAGAATTGGCAGAGAAGAATACAAAGTTCATTCCCCCTTTTTCTCTCTCCTCTTACTGCTTAAATATTAATATCTAGACCACTCAAAATCAGCCGTCCATTTGAAATTAGCTATTTTGGATCATCACTGCACCTCTTTCCTTCGTGGCTTTTTTCTATAATTTCTTTTTTCTCTGCAATTGCTCTTTCTGGAGCTACCTTTGTTACAAGTTATCTACTCAATTAGGAAAACATTTTTCTATTAGGTTCCTTACTCTTGTTGATGAATATCTTAAGGTGAACTGAATTTTATCATTAAAATGATAAGGAATACGAGGGAGGTAAGAGAAAAAAAAAAGAGTAAACATTAGAGAAAGGAGAATGTAGAGAAAGAGTAAGTGATTGAAATTCTGATACAAGAATAAAAAATGAATTTTGTGAAGTAAGAAAAGCATAATTTAAAAAAATCAAAAAAAATATATAAAAACTATGAGGCTAATTAATAAACATAATGTAGCTAATGATGGAGTGCCTCAATCTGATCAGGGAATGGTGGATGCAGCTGGTCCTGAGGAGAGAGTTGGAAGAAGTCAAACTACACAAAAGAATAAAGATTCCTAAAAAAAACTAAAACTAAGGAAGATTCCTCAAAAAGGACTAACACTAAGGATGAAGAGTTTTTTGATAAGCTATTTAGGTCACTAAGTCCTTCTGAAGAAAAGGAGAATGATCCGGAGAATGGAGAAGATGATTGACTATGCCAATGATGAAAAACGACGTCCAAGTGTACTGTACTCTATTTTATTTAAAAAAATTTAATACCCATTTTTATAATTTCCAAAAGGTATTAATGTCATTTAAAATGTTATGGAGGTGTAGAAAGAAGCCGTCCTTAATTCCTTCGTCAAAGTCAATGAATCCGTGTGTCTATTCATTCACGCCTTTAGACATGATTTTTCTATAATATAGTCAGAGAACTTTCTCCACCACCTCTGCCATTGAAAAAGAGTGAACTGACCCACCAAATCTAAAGATGTGACTACTTATTAATTGCTCCTCACTCAACACAACCTTGTTATACTGCAAGCATAAGTTGGTTTACCAGTTTCTTATTTCTGAAGTTTTTAAATCATGGCAGAAAGAATTTCACCATCCTTGTCTTCCTCCAGGAATCCATGGATTTATGATGTCTTTCTAAATTTTAGAGGTGAAGATACTCGTTTCCAGTTTACATATAATCTCTACCATTCGTTGTGCCAAAAGGGGATTCGTACTTTCTACGACGATGGTGGTCTTAGAAGAGGGGAAGAGATCACCCCTGCTCTTTTCCACGCAATTCAAAATTCAATGATTTCCATCGTTGTCTTCTCAAAAAACTATGCATCTTCAACCTATTGCTTAAATGAACTTGTACAGATACTTGAATGTGTGCGGGAAGAAAGTCGATCGGTTTATCCAATATTTTATAAGGTGTATCCATCACAAGTTCGACATCAGACTGGAACTTATGCAGAAGCATTGTCAAAACACGAAGCTAGGTTCTACAATGACCCTGGCAATGAGAAGGCACAAAAATGGAGAAAGGCTTTACATGAAGCAGCTAATCTATCAGGCTGGCATTTCCGACATGGGTATTTGATACTATCCTTTTAGAAACTCTCTTTTTACCGATAATTTTCGTATTAATACTAATAGGGAAGGAAAGTGAAATAAATCGTATGGATCTTGATCTATAAAATTTGATAAAAAAAGGATGTTAAATTTTATCTGATCGAAATAAATGAACTAAACACAAATATGAATGTTTAATTTTAGTTGACGTGTTTTCTTATAATGAATAGGTATGAACCAGAATATGAGTTTATCAGAAAGATTGTTGAAGAGATATCTGGAAAGATAAACTACATCCCTCTACATGTTGCTGATAATCCAATTGGGTTGGAGTATGCAGTGCAAGGAGTGAAATCTCTCCTTGGAGATGGGTCTGATGTCAACATGATAGGAATTTATGGCATTGGGGGTATAGGTAAAACAACGATCGCTCGTGCTGTTTATAACAAATTTTTTTGGCATTTTCAAGGTTCGTGTTTTCTACCTGACATTAGAGAAAAGGCAAATAATAAGCATGGGATTGTCCAACTCCAAGAAATACTACTTTCTGAAATACTCAAGGAAGAACATATTAAAGTGGGAGATGTCAATAGAGGAATACTGATGATAAAAAGGAGACTTCAACAGAAGAAGGTCCTTTTAGTTCTTGATGATGTTGACAAATTAGAGCAGTTAAAGGTACCTTCTTCATTACCTACTTCTTTGTACTATGTAGTTACTAGAGGGAAGCCCGAATGAAGGAGGAGTATGGGTGAACGTAGACCAAACAAGTTTTTTCTAATGTTTACAATTATTGTGTTAGTTTTTAATTTAATTTTGACAGTGGTATATGCGAATATATGTGTAAATTTGTACCAGCAAAACTGACCTCGATTAAAGTTGATAGTTTGTAAACAATTTCAACCTTTGATTAATTTGTTTCGTATAGAGTTACTTTCTTACAGACTTAGATGTGAGTATACATATGTGTTGAAGATTTAAACCGTGTAGCGATATAATATATAAATAACATATTATATTTAAGTGAATGTAAATGTCATTTTATGAATAAAATTTGTTATGTTAAATTAAGTTTAGATTGATATAAAATTTCAATTTTATAACGATTTACCTTAATAATTGCATCTACTTCTAATAGTAAGTCAGACGGTGACAATTATTATGGAAGACTATCTTCATTGATTATAATTTAAGCCACCACTAACGTTGTATACAAAAGATGAGGTCCATTTATTACTTAGTTAATCAATTAATAAAATCATAAACAAAATTTGTTAAAAAATAAGGTACATGAAAACTATATTTGTATTTGATTATTTTTGTTTATTTACTTTTAAAACTTAAAATTTAAATATAATAAAAGTTAGAACAAGATTAAAAACTGAGATAAAAATTTAGTATATAAGAAAAAGTAGAAAAATGAAAAAAAGTAATTAATTATTAAATATTTATTTAAAAAAATATAATTTACATACAGGAAGACTTGTAGGGATGAAGAATTATGCCTAAGACTGCAACTTTCCGAAATTAGATGCAGCTTGGAATGAAGATATGCTCAAAACAACAATCGGTTCCAAATAATTACAATATAGCAAAGTAAAATTTAATATTTTAATTTCTTTGTTTTATAGTTTTATTTTAACAGTGAATGAAGAAAGAAAAACAAACAAACAAACACCAAAAGCATATTTATAATTATGTTTAACTGAATTTTTTTAATAAAGAGAGATGTGAAAGTAAATTTTATTAAAAAAAAAGGGAATAGACAGTGTGGTGTGTATATAGGCAATATAGTAATGCATAGTGAATAATACCTTACTAAAATAAAACAAAACAAAATAGAGGTAGAGATAAAACAATACTAACATTTGAATTTTCCCTCTAGTGTGAGTAGAGCATAGAGTAGAGTGGATAATGAAAAAGATGCAGTTCTCACTTTTAAGTGGTTCTTGTGAATAGAATGGTGTAACGGAAGAAGAGATGAATAGTGAAGATAAATAAATCTCAATATTTGCTCACCTAAAGATCCCTTCTTTTTAATCTTTCTCTGACCTTTTAATTATTCTTTGTCTATATATACATATATTGTGAACAAAATGTGTCTAGCCTCTTGCTGTTGTTGTGAGCACGTATATATGTTTAAAAATAAATTTGTAGTGTAATTATTAATTTGCAACTCCCTCCTGATGATATAAATTATTTCCTTTTTCAGACTATTGATTTTATTTGGTTAGCAAATTTTAGTTAGTGTTCTTTAATAAAAAAATGAAAATGAATATTTTCATAATTAGAATTATTTGCAATTAAGCAAAATAATTAAGTACCATAAAAATATCCTAAAACAAGCCTTAAAAATCGTCAACTCCCTATATAATTTAAACATCAAATTAATTCCATAATCAAAATTTTATTCAAATTTCAAATTGATCCCACAATCAGAATTTAATTAAAATTTTAATCAAATGAATTTCAATCAATTTTAATTAATTACAATATGAGATTGGTGATAGATGAATGGTCATAGGAAGAGAGTATATGGGCTTGACCCAACAGAGAATGCCAATAATAAGAGCAAGTTGTAATTAACAAAACTAGGAGTGTTCAACAAAACTGATCTAAATAAAAGAAGGCATAGACAACAATTGCTTTTTTTTTTTCTTATTATTTAAAACCTTAAGGTCTTGGGCCTTAGAACAAATTTTATTTTCTTGCAAGCTATTTAAAATGGATCAAATTCTTATTTTTTTTAATTATTTAAATTAAAAGAAAATTCTCCTTTTTTTTATCTTTTATCTTTTATCTTTTTTCAAATATTTATCAAAAAATAAATAAAAACATATTTTTATTACTATTTTTTTAAAAGAAAATAAAAATCTATTTTTTTGTTTTCTCTTCATTTCTTTCGAAAAATAAAATAAAAACAATAACACTTAGACTTAAATCAAATGACTAAATTTTTTATTATTTATTTTATTTTTTAAAAAGGAAATAAAATATTATAAAAGTATAAAAATTTAAATAATATATTTCTTTGGTATTTTTCCTCTCTAAATTGAAAACAAAAATAAAATTAAAGATTTTAAAATTTAAACTTTAATTCCGAGCATTGATTAAAAATATATCTTTTTTTATTTTTTAATTTTATTTGCCCGAATAAAATTGTATGTTGATAGTTGTCCCTCTTTACTTCAATTTTACTAGATAATCTGAAATTTCAAACACTTCATATTATCTGTGTAGAAGATAACTAAGGACAAAAACATTAATTTTGTCTGGTTTGGAAATAAAATAAAAGTATAGATAGAGGTCGAGACCTTAATAGTGTCAGAGGGTCACAGACTAATAAAAATGATAAGATGGTCGCAACACTAACAGTGTCAAAGGGTCACATACTAATGATAAGATGGTCGTAACCTTAACAGTGTCATGGGGTCATGTACCCATGATAAGATGGCTATGACCTTAATAGTGTCAAAGGGTCACGTACCGATGATAAGATGGTTATGACCTTAACACTATTAGAGGGTCACGCACCAACAAAATTGATGAGATGGTTGTGACCTTAACAGTGTCAGAGGGTCACACACCAACAAAAATGATAAGATGGTCATAACGTTAACAGTGTCAGAGGGTCATGTACCGATGATAAGATGGTTGTGACCTTAACAATGTCAAAGAGTCACGCACCAAAAAAAATGATAAGATGGTCGTGACCTTAACAGTGTCAAAAGGTCACGTACCGATGATAAGATGGTCGTGACCTAAACAGTTTCAGACGGTCACGTACTGATGATGAGATGGTCGTGACCTTAATAGTGTTAGAGGGTTATGCACCAACAAAAACGATAAGATGGTCGTCTCCTTAACAGTATCTGAGGGTCATGTATCTGAGGGTCATGTTCCAAGGATCAGATGGTCGTGACATTAACAATGTCAGAGGGTCACACACCAAAAAAAGTGATAAGATGGTCGTTACCTTAACAATGTCAAAGGGTCGCGTACCAACAAAAAGTGATAAAATGGTCCAGACCTTAATAATGTTAGAGGGTCGTAAACCAACATAAATGATAAGATGATTGAGACCTTAACAGTGTCAAAGGGTAAAGAACCGATGATAATATGGTTGTGACCTTCACAGTGTTAGAGGTCACATACCAATGATAAGATAAGAGGAAGAAGTCTTCACTTGAAGATGCGTGAATGAAATTTTGATAATGAATGCTTATGCCAATACGTGATATTTTTTTAAACATATATGAATGTATGAAATTATGAGAAAATGCATATATGAATTCCTAAAATTTGGATAAAATGCATGAGTACATGAAATTCTATTTTGAGAAAACGCATATATGAATGCCTAAAATTTTTAGAAAATGCATGAGTGTATAACTTTTTATTTTGAGAAAGTGCATATATGAATGCCTAAAATTTGAGAAAATGCATGAGTACATGAAATTTTTGTTGGAGCTAGTGAAGAAGCCTCTTAAGTGTTGATTTGACGAAGAAATTGGTTGAAAACATTAGATTCTAGGTTTGGAGTGGTTCTAACATGGATTAGTTTTCATATGCATTTGTTAGTATCAATTAATCATTTACTTGCATTGTTTTTATTCAAAAATAAGTGAAAATAATATTTTTAAAATCATTTTTAAAATACAAGTGCTGCAAAGAAAATTTAACATGTTAATTTTGAATTAACCGAGCTCAAAATTTAATTTGACGATGACATATGCTAGCATATGTCTAAATTTGTGCCTACGATATTGACCAGAATTAAAGTTGATATCTGGAAAAAAATTTCATCCTTTGATCAATTTGTTTCTTAGAATTACTTTCTTGTAGATTTAGATGTGAGCATATCCTATATCGATATAAATAAAATATTATATTTAAGTGAGTATAAACTCCGTATTAGATTGATGGAAGATTACAATTTCATGACAATTAGTATGAAAGACTTTCTCTGTTGTTTATAATTTAAACCATTATAGGAAATGTTAAGAATCACACAATCTAATATAATAAATATAAATAAATACTAAATTAATTATTTTATATCTCGTAGCATTGAAATTAAAGTTTTTGATGATAATAAACATGAATAAAAACTAAATTAATTATTTCACATCCTTATATTACTAATTATATCCTAATGATGTTGCTTAGGCACCTATGCTTTCATTTGTTTTTACCCCAATGTTATATAGGAAAAATGAATACTAGATGGTCCATAGGCTACCAAGGTAATCAATTAATAAATTCACAGGACAACAACGTTCACACATTTTCTACGTACAAAACAAACATATAGGCAACCAAGGTAATCAATTAATAAATTCACAATCAACAATGTTCACACATTTTCTAAGTATAAAACAAACATATGTGGTAAGAACATTCTTAGAAATAATAGAAACAATCAAATCATTTCAAATACATTGTCTAACACACTTAGTTTTTGTGTATTTTTTCTTGAACAACCAAAAATAAATTAAATTAAAAGGAGCACTTCAAGGGTGCTCCAACCCTTATACAACCTGTCAACAAACACCTAGGAACAATAGACTTCTTTCCAAATTGAAGTATAGTACCAAACTAACATGACAAGGTACATCCCAACCAATGTAGCTTAAACAAATAATGCAGGTGCATATATGAACACCATACACTATACTTTGAGGCCCATCTATGTATTATGATAGCGATAATAAAGTAAATACAATAGAGGTGCAATAAGACCAACTAATAAAATATACATTTAACTATATAACAGTAGAGAAAAAAACCAAAAGATGTTGAGAATTGAACTATACTGAATAGCTTGCACTCCCAGCACAGGTTGACCGACGTTAGACCTGCCCTTAAAATGATTCTTAAGCTCTCTTTGATTCCTTTGTTGCATTCTGCTACTGGTTTTGGTTGTCACTCCCCACTATGTGCACCTACAAAACAAACAAACTTCAATTATGCTATACTAATTAATCCAGATGCTCACTCCTTTACTCTCGTCCGCCAAAGCCCCCACCATATACCTCTTACACAATCTAATTTGACAAAGCCAAAGATTGAAGGCATTTCACTGGTGAAAAGTGTTAATCCGAATATGAAAATGTGGTTCTTGCCGTCTTATGCTTAAGCCATAACCAGTATTTTAACCATGCTAGACTAAATATTTCTACTACATCCACTACCCTTATTTCTATGATTCCATATCTCCAACACAATAGCCACCCACATCCCTTTCCATGCTCTATTAACACTCTATCATTGATTCAGTAGATAGATGCTTTGAAAATGAATAAGAATATATTCATGTCTAATTGTGACATTCCCAACCCATCTCTTACAATAATCCCAAACTCTTTGTGCCACCTTACATGTGCTAAACAAGTGTTGGATAACTTCTACGCCTTCTTGACACAACGAGAACCATGCATTCCTCTTTTAATTAAGTTGGCCCTGGCCGGTAGTCTGTCTAATATTACCCTCCATGCACATACCACTACTGATGGAACTATCTTTAGAGTCCAAAACAAGTTAAATATCTCAGAAGTGTGCATTTGATTCTCCTTGTTCAAAATACTATACTCAGATTTAACTGTATACTCCTATTAGTCGTTTCCTACCCACACCAGCCTATCTTGGCCCTCCGTACTCCATCGAACTTTTGAAATCATAGCCATCAATTGTTCTTCTTGGTGTTTTTCCCATTCAAACCTCTCCCTCTACCAACCTAGGTTCCAACTATAACACCCTTCATAGCTAATTGGCCCCCAAACAACAAGATCACCCAACATACTATCCTTACACTAACACTACAACAAAAATCACTTTAGGCAACACTAAATAAAACCACGGGTATAAAATTTTTGCCTAAACATAGTAAAAGCAACGATTTTAGAAATGTGGATTAAAGACTATTAAAAACAACGATTTTTTAACTGTTGATGCTTTAAACAACATTTATGTACATGTTGCTTATTAAAATGTGTGCTAAAAAATAAAAACCGTGGCCTCACATCACATGTTACTTATTAAAATGTGTTAGAAAATAAAAATCGTGGTCTCACATCAAATTAAAAAATAATCGCATATTTGCGTATTGTGTCATCCGTGTTTCACAAAAGCTTTGCTGGTTCCTTCTTTTCGCCAAAATTTCTTCTTCCCGCGATTATCACTCTCCTAACTCTCCCTCTCACTCGCACATTGCACATCTGAAATTGGTTCCCGACTCTCTCTCTCACTCACACATCACAGACCATCGATTGCACGTCGCCGATTGCATGCCACTGTTTGGTCTTCGTCATTGTGTGTCATCGTCACGATTAGTCTTTCTATCCCTCATTTCTCTTGTTTTTTCATGGTTTTTCTTTTGATTAGGTTACATATATAGTGTTTCTAGGTTATATTTGGAAGATTCTTGGATTTACGGTTCTTAGATTTAGGTTAAGTATTGTGTGTTTCACTTTATTTTCCCTTGTCTTCCCTGAAATATTAATTTTGTCTATCTTGGGGCCTTTATGCTTGCGATGTTTTTAGTGTATAATCAACAACATAGATGGTGGGGTTGGGAATGTTTTCAATCTATAATCAAATCAAGAGAGCGTTTAGGGTTTCTCAAGGAAGGATTTCTCAGTCCAGTCACAGGTTGAACTGTGTATGTATGTATGAACACACACCACTAAAAGTGTGGAAATCGAGAAAACCTCCAATACCAATCCGGTTTTATAATCCGATTCTTGTCCCATACTATTGATATTTGAAGTGCAAAGGAAGAAAGGGATTAGATATAGAGAAAGGTGATGTTTGTTTTTGTTGATGAGGTCAATAAGCAAAGCATGTTTTTTTTATTACAACATATGCTTTTCCATAACAAAAGAGCCTGTCTTGACCTGCTGTGGTCACATGTTTTGCTGGCCATGCTTTTATCACTTGCCATATGCCTATGGAAATGCAAGGGAGTGCCCTGTTTGTGATGGAGAGGTCACTAAAACTAACATTACTCCAATTTATGGTAATTCCAATAGCAGTGACTATTTTGATGATGTAGCCTACTCCATAGTTCCTCCTTGACCTACTGCACCCAGAATTAATAGTTTTAGCTATTACTTTTAGGTACCAACAATAGGTGCTTGAGGTGTCATCATCACCATGTAGTAGGGGTGGAAGCAGTAAGCACTTAATGTTGACACCTTGTTGGCTCTCAAATCCACTCAACAGATGGTAACACTTCATTGGATTTTTCATTTTATAGTGTAGAACATCTATAAAAGCCTGCGGTTGAATAATCCTGTGGCTGTGGATCTTTCATGAATAATACTGCAACTGTTGATTACTTTTGTCTAATTACCATTCTGACTACTATACTGGAATGTAAAATTTTCCTGAAACTGAATTTTCTATACATATGATTGTTGGGAAAAAAACCTCCTTTAGTTAAGATATTTATACATTACATTGTTGTTGAATACAAGTTATCTTGTTGGCAACCTATTTCCTTGCTTTTAATATAGATAGAAAAACAAATCAAATTTAAAAATGCTAGGTAACATATTACACCATACAAAAGAATATTGGTTTTTTATATAGGATGGGAACATCATTTATAAATAGAAGTGGTTGTGAAGTGGCATCAAAATAGGCACATGTTAGTGTCTGTCTTAGGCTTCTGTTTTTTTATGAGGTTTTGTTATAATGGTATTTTGAAGAAAAATATTATTAATATTGCATTTCTTGTTTCTGTTACTCAAGTGTCTTAGAGTTCAAGAAAAAATGATACATGGCAGAAACAAATATTTGAAGGTCTGAACGAAGAAATATCTGATGATTTGTGTCTTTGAAACTTGCTTTATTTTGTATTGTTGGAGGAGTGAGTGTTAATTTATTTTTACATGTTAATCTGGACATTATTTGTGCTATTTGATTTTTACAAGTTAATCCTACAAATTTGGACATTGAACATGCTAATAAACTTGTTTTGTTTTTGTTTTAGTTTTTTTCTTTTTTTACAGATTGAAGATAATGAAGACAATGAATGCAATATTGGAGAAGAATGAATTTATTGTTATGTAGTACATGAACAATTTAGACGTGATGTTTTTTCAACAAAGATTGTAGTTTTAATTTTGATGGTTTGATACTCATCATGTTTTAAGACAACTTTTTTGACCATGTATGAAGAGTAGCATTGAAATATGCAATGAATGTTATTATGAATTCAAATATTTTTCTCATTTCAAATTTCATGGCTTTAGCTTTTGAACTTTTAATATTGGTTTTACTTGCTGTGAAATTTTAGGTTTTAAAGATATAGATAATAATATTTTTTGGTTGAGTCACTAATTTTTGTATAAGCAATATGTAAAATTAAAAGATTATATTATAAATTGTTTCAACACTTTAGACAACGTTTTTAAAATTGTGGTTGTTGTCAATACATGAAGCAACGGTTTATAATTGTTGCCTTGCAAAAAACCGTTACCAATTACAAACGGCGACACTCACCTAGACCACGCTTAAAAACCGTTGCCTAAACTTTAGGCCACGATTTTTATGCTTTAGGCCACAATTTTATGGTGTTGTCTAAAGTAATTTTTGTTGTAGTGTGAGAAATCATAAACAATCTTGAAAAGTTTTGTTTCAATAACTGGTTGTCTGCCCACCTATCTTTTTAGCAGTTCGGTTATATATATATTTTGGACAAACAACTAATTTGGGTTTAGCCAAGTACTTTCACCGAGTTACTCAAACTTTGTATTGTTAAGTCGTTTTCTTGGGTTGACCAAACTTGGTTTATTAAATTGTTTGCCGAGTTTATGAAAGTTGGTGAACTCAGTAATTTCGAATGAGTTAACCTAACTAGGTGTTATTAGTACCTCCATTGAGTTAGCCGAGCTTGGCATTGTTAATTAATCCAACCAAGTTAACTAAACATTAAATTATTAATGATTTTGTCAAATTTAACTTAGAGAAGAGACTAACACAACAAGAGTAGATAATAAAGAGTCTCATTAAAAAACTAGATTGCATGTTTAGTCGTCGACCAAATTACCGTCAATGACATTCTTACTTAAAACTAAATTTCTTTACATCTAGTGAAGGTACGAAGTAAATAGCTTGGTGAAACCCGTTGAGTACCCTTGAGGCTAGCCCTTGCCATATCGTTGACCTCGACCTTCATTTCGCCTAACTCTTAGTAAGTTTGTTATTCTCCTCTCTAAGGGGCGGAATTTAGGTTTCGATCACCTTTAGCTTTGTCTTCAGTACCTCTACGCCAGCATAAACCTCCTTCAATTTGTTCCTCGCCTCCTCAACACTCTGCTTCATCTGTCTGAGCTCCGCATCAAGAGCTTTGATTTTGTCCTGACCTTGCACAATCTCTAAAGACTTAGAGGTAAGTGTTTGGTCTGATTCCATGCGTGGTTATTGGAAAGGACCTAGAAGTCATTGAGGTGGAAGGACGGATTTAAAGTGGCATTGCTCCTTAGGGAATTGGTTGAGTCTGGGGATAGGACATCAGAATCGACTAGGAAATCAGAACCTGCTAGGGGATTGATTTTGCGGAGTTGAATGTGAAGAGGTTGCTCCTTCCTTTGAGCACAACGCCTTATAACTAAACTCTTTTCCCATGATATCTTTGAAAAGTTTGGAGAATGAGGAGTATATGGTGAACAAGGGTTGTCTTGAGCCCCATTCAAAGAAATCTAACCTATTTTGGACCCATGTTTAACTTAATAAAAGTATATAAATTTGTTTGTTGTTAAATGTTGGTAGAGAATTTGGAAAGACTCCGAAAAGGCTCAATTATTCGGGTGAACTTGGTTGAGAACCACATTCATCATTGTAAGCATTTGAGTCTCAAAGTTAGTATAGGAAATAAGATATCAAGTTGCTTGAAGAAGAACTTGTAGACAAAAGTGAATTTCCTAGCATTCGAAGAAGGCTTCATGTAAACTCGGTCCAAGCTATTACAACCGTCTGTCGGGATGTACTCTAATCGAACATATGTTAAAGGAGGAATTAATTTCCTCAACCGCCTCCCTGGTGACCTTAGAACGTAGTGATCAACCTCTGCAGTTACCCAACGTAGTTAGGGAGAAATCTTTGTTAGAATAAATAAATAAATTATTCTATAATGTGATATTCTATAATGTGACTCATGTGAAATATTATTATGGGCCTGTACGTGATTTAATAAAACTAAGAGGAAATTTTGGTAATTATGAGAAGTGGTTTATTTAATAAATAACTAATAGGTAACCGATCTGATGGACATTGATTTTATAAAGAACATAGGGTTCTGTCTCTGCAGCATAAGCGTTCTTCACAGTTAACCATCAATAACGTGTGTGGAGATTAAAGTGACTGAAAGAGATAGATTGGGTGAAAGGGAAATAAAGAGAAGAGATAAGTCAAAGAAAGAAGATCTCTCATGGATCAAGGTAAGTCTTTCTTATTATCCTATATGTGAGAATCATAGATTTTGATGATCTTGTGGAATGTTTATGATTAATTATTCCCATTATGTTTTAATTTACATGTGGTATCAGAGCACATGGTTGATTGAATTTATGATTTTCCAATTATGATTTTTTCCCAATTTTGATAAATCCTAAATTTAAATTAGGGATTTTTGAATGAATAGGTGCCCTACTGTTTTGAATCTCATAATATGTTTCTTCTCTCTTATTTAAGTGCCTTATGTGAAGCGTGTGTGATTTTCAAATTAATTGAAAATTAAATTGTTTTGAATCTACATGGATTTGTGCACATGAATTGATACTAAATCTCATGGATAATGAATTAATGCACTGTACATGAATTCAAGTGTAATTAATGGTTAGCAATTGCCAATTTTGTTTTCGGCACATGGCAAAGATTGCATGACAATTGCCGATTACTGTTTTTCGCATGGCAAAAACTACGTAGAAAGAAATTGTTAACATGTGTGCCTTGATATATAATTTTATGATTGGATGAGAGAATTGATTGATTGTTGAAGGTCATACTCACAAATTGGGGATTTGATAATCTTTATGCGAATTTTGGATAATTGATGTATAGCAATTAAATATGTTAGTTTTTCACTCAATTTTTGTTCACGGGCTCGGAATCTTGTTTTCCAATTGATTTATGCACAATAGTCGTGCGGTATGTGAAATGTTGCTATGGTGGTACATTTACATGCATTAAAGATTGCATTAAAGGCAATGTGGACCCCACTGAAAATTTTAAGTCTTGAATTGATGGCACTTTACGTGAATCAAGCCTGCACCAATGTATGTGAATTGGTTTACGTGGGTCATACCTTTATATGTTTAATTTTATGATATTATTATTAGATGTATGAGTCGCTTTGCCTATACCTCCATCCAAAATTGATTATAATAGCCACGACTAGTATGCGTCCCGTATGGTTTAGGGGTTTGAAAGTGGGTATAATGATGTTTCATTAATAATTACTTTCCACTGCATTAATGATAATTAATTATGAATGGATTGATTTGTTGAAATTAATTTTATATTAAATTTGTAATCAACATCAAATCTTTATGTTTTGATTAATTTCAAATTAATGATAAGTTTATTGGAATTAATTGTATGATAGATTTGTAGTCACCAAAGTGGTCAAATCTTTATGTTTTATTTTAATTCCAAATTAATGATAGTTTTATTTCAATTACCCATAGAATGGATACTAAATTATAAATAATTGATGTATGGGTTAATTGAAGTTCATTATTATAAGACATTAATGGGTCGCCCAATGGTTGATTAGTTGTTCTTATAATTAATGGACATGATTGTTGGTAGTGACTATGCATTATTAGTTTTACTTATATATCCAAAGATAATGAGTTTTTGCTAATTAGTGCATATGTCTTACCAAATAATGTTAATATTATAGCATCATTATGTTTTGTGTATTGATGTATCACCCAAAGGAGAACATTAGTATGCATATAATGTCTATTTGTTGATTGAAATTTGTTTAATGTATGACTCAAAGTATTAATGTTAAGTATGTGTTACTACAGTATGTGTTCCTTTGTCTTTACATTCGCAAGCTATGTTTGTTCCAGTATTCAATGGGTTGAATTTCTCTGATTGGAGTGAACAAGTCCAATTTCACTTAGGTGTGTTGGATCTTGATACGGTTTTTCATTTTGAAAAGCCGGCTGCTATTACTGATGCAAGCAGCACTGAAGAGAAAACCCATTATAAAGTCTGAGAAAGGTCAAACAGACTTAGTCTGATGTTTATGCAAATGAGTATAGCAAATAACATCAAGTCAGCTCTTCCCAAAACTAAAAGTGCAACTGAGTTTATGAAATTTGTGGAAGAGCGCTCCCAGACTGCTGATAAGTCTCTTGCTGGGACATTAATGAGTACTTTAACTACCATAAAATTTGATGGTTCTCGTACTATGCATGAACATGTCATTGAGATGACAAACATTACAGCAAGACTTAAGTCTCTCGTAATGGCAGTGGATGAGAGTTTTCTTGTGCAGTTCATTTTGAACTCATTACCGTCTGAGTATGGTCCTTTTTAGATGAACTACAATACCATGAAAGATAAATGGAATGTGCATGAATTGCACAATATGTTAGTTCAAGAGGAGACCAGACTTAAGAATCATGGAAACCACTCTGTTCATTATGTGAAGAATCAGGGAGCTGGAAAGAAAGCTTATAAGAAACATGGAAAGGGTAGAGAACCATTAAAGACTGCAGAGTCCTCTACAAAAATCCAGAAGAAAAATGAAAAATGTCATTTCTGTAAGAAGCAAGGACATTCCTAGAAAGATTGCTTGAAACGTAAAGCTTGGTTCGAAAAGAAAGGTGAGCGTAATGCTCATGTATGTTTTGAATCAAATTTAATTGAAGTTCCCATAATACTTGGTGGATTGATTCTGGATGTACGACTCATGTTTCTAATGTGATGCAGGGATTCCTTACAACCTGGACCATAAAACCAAATGAAAAGTTTGTGTTCATGGGGAATAGAGAGAAGGTTCCAGTGGAAGCTGTCGGGACTTATCATTTAATCCTTAACACTGTATTTTATCTAGACTTGTTGGATACTTTTAATGTACCTAGTATCTCTAGAAATTTAATTTCTTTGTCTAAACTTGATGTTGCTGGATACTCTTTTAAGTTTGGGAATGGTTGTTTCAGTTTATATAAGAGTACTTGTATGATTAGATTTGGTACACTTTCTGATGGTTTATATAAATTGAATCTTGATAATTTATGTGCTGAAACTCTTATGACTTTGCATCATAATGTTGGCACTAAACATGGTTTAGTGAATGAGTGTTCTACTTACTTATGACATAAGCGTTTATGACATATTTCCAAAGAAAGATTGAAAAGATTAGTAAAGAACGAAATTCTTCCGAATTTAGATTTTACTGATCTGAATGTATGTGTGGATTGTATTTAAGGAAAACAAACAAAACACACAAAGAAAGGAGCCACAAGAAGTAACCAGCTTCTTGAAATTATACATACCGATATATGTGGTCCTTTTGATGTAAGTTATTTTAATAAAGAAAAGTATTTTATCACTTTTACTGATGATTTTTGATGTTATGGACATGTGTATTTACTGCATAAGAAATCTCAAGCAGTGAATGCCTTAGAAATTTATATAAATGAAGTGAAAAGGCAATTAAACAGAAAGATGAAAGTCGTCAGATCAGATAGAGGTGGTAAGTATTATGGAAGATATGATGAAAGTGGTCAACATCCTGGTCTGTTTGCTAAGTTCTTAGAGCAACGTGGTATTTGTGCTCAACACACAATGTCGGGTACACCACAACAAAATGGTGCATCAGAAAGGCGTAATCGAACCTTAATAGATATGGTTAGGAGCATGTTAAGCAATTCATCTTTACCTGTATTGTTGTGGATGTATGTATCTGTTGAAAAGGGTTCCTAGTAAGGCAGTTCAAAAGATACCTTTTGAATTGTGGACAGGAAGGAAACCTAGTTTAAGACACCTGCATGTTTGGGGTTGTCAAGCAGAAATTAGAATATATAATCTGCATGAAAAGAAATTGGATGCAATAACAATCGGTGGATATTTCATTGGTTATCCAGAAAAGTCAAAAGGGTATAGATTTTACTGTCCTACCCATAGCACACGGATTGTTGAAACTGGAAATGCTCGGTTCATTAGTGAAGCTTCACGAAATGTGGAGATTAAGGAAGTTAGAGTACAAGTTCCTTTAACTAGTACTTCTACTTCAAGAATTGTTGTTCCTCTTGTTGATGAACCACACAATGATCAAGAAGAACAAATTAATGATCCCGAAGTTAACAATGAACTTGTAGTAGAACAACCACAAGAAATAGTATTAAGAAGATCTCAAAGAGAAAAGAGATCTACTATTTTGAACGATTATGTGGTTTATTTACAAGAGTCAGAAAATGACTTAAGTATTAATAATGATCCAGTTTCATTTTCAGAAGCCATGAATAGTGATAATTCTGATAAATGGTTAGATGCCATGAAACATGAGCTTAAGTCAATGGCACAAAATTGTGTATGGGATCTTGTAGAATTGCCAGAAGGATGTAAGAGAGTTGGTTGTAAATGAGTCTTTAAGACTAAACGTGACTCTCATGGCAATATCGAACGTTACAAGGCTCGATTGGTTGCCAAAGGTTTTACTCAGAAGGATGACATTGATTATAAGAAAACATTTTCACTTGTTTCTAAGAAAGATTCTTTCAGAATCATCATGGCATTGGTAGCTCATTATGATCTTGAGTTGCACCAAATGCATGTTAAAACCGCTTTTCTGAATGGAGATTTAGAAGAGGATGTTTATATGGACCAACCAGTAGGGTTCATTGAAGAAGGAAAGGAATACATGGTGTGTAAACTTAAGAAGTCAATATACGGACTTAAACAGACTTCCAAGCAATGGTATCTTAAGTTCAATGATACTGTTACGTCCTTTGGATTTAAGAAAAACATTGTTGATCGATGTATATATCTGAAGGTCAGTGGGAGCAAGTTTATATTTCTGATTTTGTTGTAAAAAATGATCTTGGTCTTTTAAGTGAGACTAAGAAGTTTCTCTCTAATAACTTTGAAATGAAAGATATGGGCAAGGCATACTATGTGATAGGAATAGAAATATTTCGTGATATATCACAAGGATTGTTGGGTTTGTCTCAAAAAGTATATATTAATAAAGTTTTAGAGAGGTTCAGAATGGATAAATGTTCAACATCTCCTGCTCCAATACAGAAAGGAGATAAATTTAGTCTCTTGCAATGTCCAAAGAATGAGTTGGAACGAAAACAGATGGAGAATATTCCTTATGCATCTATTGTTGGTGAGTTTGATGTATGCTCAAACATGTACAAGGCCAGATATTAGTTTTGCAGTTGGTATGCTTGGTAGATACCAGAGTAATCCAGGATTGGATCATTGGAAAGCTACAAAGAAAGTCTTAAGATACTTACAGGGAACAAAGAATCACATGCTTACTTATAAGAGGTCTGGTCACCTTAAGGTGATTGGATATACATATTTAGATTTTGCCGGTTGCATAGATACCAGAAAGTCTACATTTGGCTATGTGTATCTTTTAGCCGAAGGAGCGATTTCATGGAAAAGTGAGAAGCACTCAGTTATTGCTGCATCCACAATGGAAGCTGAATTTGTGGCATGCTTTGAGGCCACAGTTCAGGCTAATTGGCTACGAAATTTTATTTCAGGACTTAGAGTTGTTGACAGTATTGCCAAGCCGTTGAAAATTTATTGTGATAATTTCGCAACAGTCTTCTTTTCTAAAAACGACAAGTATTCCAAGGGTGTTAAACATATGGCTTTGAAATACTTTGTCGTTAAAGAAGAAGTTTAGAAACATAGAGTGTTGATAGAACATGTTAGCACCAAACTTATGATTGCTGACCCTTTAACAAAAGGGTTACCGCCCCAAGTATTTAGTGGCCATGTAAAGAATATGGGCATTATGTGTAGTAGTGAATGTTAAATGTTTATTAATGCTATTTAACACTCTGAGCTCATTGTTGTTCAAGTTTCTGAAATATATGTTTTCTACTTTATGAATGTGCATGCAAATTAAACAGATTATGTTCTTATTGATGATGAAAGATGACATTATGTTTGAACCCATTATGGACTTCTCATTATGAGGTCATATTAAGGAGAAGGACGATGCAGTAGTACATGGAAGGAAACATGTCGATTGAATGACATGTAACCGCCATGACTCTTATTATTCCTATATCTTTAACTATGACGAATGATGGAACCAATTTTATTAAATGTCCTTTAATGCGCATTATGACTTATGTAATTTATTAAATCATGAAGTATTATAGCATCACATGAGTCAAGTGGGAGAATGTTAGAATAAATAAATAAATTATTCTATAATGTGATATTCTATAATGTGACTCATGTGAAATATTATTATGGGCCTGTATGTGATTTAATAAAACTAAGAGGAAATTTTGGTAATTATGAGAAGTGGTTTATTTAATAAATAACTGATAGGTAACCGCCATGACTCTGCAGCATAAGCATTCTTCACAGTTAACCATCAATAACGTGTGTGGAGATTAAAGTGACTGAAAGAGATAGATTGGGTGAAAGAGAAACAAAGAGAAGAGATAAGTCAAAGAAAGAAGATCTCTCATGGATCAAGGTAAGTCTCTCTTATTATCCTATATGTGAGAATCATAGATTCTGATGATCTTGTGGAATGTTTATGATTAATTATTCCCATTATGTTTTAATTTACAATCTTTCCCTCCTTAGACTCTTTGATGGCTCCTGCGCCGCTTGGGTGGAAGCTTTGCGCTTCTCTATTGGGAAGGCAACAACTTTCCCCTTTTCTAATGTGATGGAGGCAACCGATTCAGCGGCGACAGTTGGTCCAACGATGTCTAGGCAACGGAGACCACCTTAGTGGTAATTTGGAGAGGACGTAAAATTTCTTCCAACTCAACCCCTTTTAGGGAAAAGAGTTTGTGCACATGAATCAACCGTTCCAATGGGGATAACCTCCCTATTAACCAAAGGACTACCTCCATTAGAGAAATCAAGAGAAAAACAATGAAGATAGAATAGACATTGGAAAAAAGAGAACTTACTTAACCTGAGAATTCAAATGTTGAAAGAAAACTCAAAAGTGATTAAAAATCGTAAGAACGCTGCTAGCGAAATGAAGGATAATGAAAGGAAAGTTGTAGAATGACTTGAATGTTGTTATGAAGCGAGGGTCAAAGGTTAAAATCCTTAGGGTATGTTTGGATCAGAGTGTGAATTTGAGAGAGTGAATTTAACTAAATTTGAGATGAAAGTTTATGAAAAGTTTAATTCTTTGATTAACAAAGTTTGTGAGTGATATATGTATGGAATTGATAAAATAATGTTTTAGTACATATAATTGTAGTTTAAAATAATTTAAAATAAAAAATAACTAATTTGTTGTTTGTGATTAATAAATTATTATTATTTTTCTTCATAAAGTTAAAAGATTATTAATTATTTAGAAATATTATTATTATTAAAGGAAAGATAGGAAGATTTTAGTGAAAAGTTGATAAAACTTTGTTATTGATGAGATGTGTGTAATTGATAAAATATTTTTTGTAGTACATATAATTGTAGTTTAAATTAATTTAAAATTAAAAATAATTAAGTTGTTGTTTGTGATTAATAAATTATTATTATTTTGCTTGATAAAGTTATTAAATTATTATTATTATTATGAATAATATTATTATTATTTTATAAAATTCATTTCCAATAATACTATAATTTTCATTAATCTTTTTTTATTAATATTATTATTATAATTTTATAATTTTATTAAATTTATTATTATTTTAATAATTATTAATATTATTATGATATATTATATAATTAAATTATTTTTTTTATAAATTTATTTTAATTATTAATATAATTTCATTTTTAATTTTAATATTATTACTTTTATTATTATTTTTATAATCTTATTAAGAACTAATATTATTAATAATAACAGTTATTGTTATTATTATATTTTATAATTAATTATATTTATTTTATTATTATTGAAATATAAATATTAATATATTAATAATGAAATAAATTACGTAAAACAATTAGAAAAACGCAAACTCTTCCCCTCCCAAATCTTCCTTTCCCCTTCAAATCTTCGGGAAGAAAGTTAAAAAAAAAAAAAAAATTATCTCGTTTTTTATTTTTTAGTAATATTTTTTTTCTTGATTTTTAACTTTCTTTTTCTTTGTGACAGCAAATCTACGCTAAGATCCAAACAGGCCGTTAAAGCGAAGAAAGATGAAACGTTAAAAATTTCGAATGCAGTGTTTGGTGTGAAAAGTTATCTAGATTTCTATAAACACGGGGCTTTGCAACATTACATCCACATCGCATCTTAGGCTGACGTAACTCAAATGTTAATAATATATTACTAATAATAATATTATTAATAACGATAATAATATAACAACAATATCAATAAAATATATAGGTAAATTAAAAAATTTTATAACAATAATGGGTAACTACTTAACTATTAGTTGAAAGAACTAATTGAAAAGGAGTACCAGTCTTATAAAATTATCTCGATTTGTAATATAAATTTCTCAATTTTAAAATTATGTTTTAGAAAATGGGAGAATATGAAATATGGTATTTTTAGCATAATGTGTAGCTAGAATATGGAAATTTAATTGTTCTATTTGATTGATCAATCATATTCCATTAATCACGTTATTTTTTATCGTGATGTTATCAGTATATTTGGATGTGTGAAATTTCTCATATCCCATTAATAATAACATAGGGAAGAAAAGAGACACTCCATTCATGTGTCATTATTTTTCTTTATACTAATTAAAAATAAAAAGAAAGTTAAATAATAATAACTATTTTGTGATGTATTACATAGAAGATTAGATAACAATAACAACAATATTATTATTATTATTGTTATTATTGTTTTATTATTATTATTATTGCTTTATTATTGGAATGACATTTTTGAGTGATGATATAAAATAACTCGTGGTTGTAGTAAAATATGCTATGATATCGAAATAAAAAGATCGAAATATATATTATTTATAAAATAAATTAACAATTTTACGTAATAGTTATGGTCAAAGTTTTAAAGCCAAAATTAATAAAATCTTATTTAACATGAATAATTTCTAAAAACAAATCAGAGTTAAGTTTATTATGAATGGAAAATTTCAAAAGGAAATCCATTGTCAAAAGTGACCGAAATATAATATTTAAATAAAATCATAAGACGTGGTTGGTTTGGTTAAGATGAGTTTGGAGCCACCTCAATTTTTTTTTTCATCATCTTAGTTTTATCATTTCGCCCCCGAAGTTTCATTTTCATTTGGAGTGAAAGCTTTTTGTCCATTGAGAGGATTAGAGAACCCACTCTTGACACAAGATCTCAACTGCTACACTCACCCTCTTCCCTGAGTTCAGTAAGTACCAAAACCTCGAAAACCAAATGCTAACAAACCCTTAACGAACCGACTACACTTTCTAGTTGAATTAAAGTACAAAACCTTATATATAGATGTAGTTACTCATGATCTCATATTCCAACGCCATATTTCAAACATATCACACTTTCTTATTTGACTTTGCCATGGCTCGGCCACTTGTAATGATCCACCCTCTACCAAGTATTTCACATATTGGCTTCACTGTCATGACCCTTATGGTGTGCGCCATTGCATTGCTCATGTGTGCTTCTCATTCACGAAAATGGCGGAAGTGGGTCTCTTGCTATGCCTTTGGAGAAGAACCTGTCATAGAATTCAACAATGAAGAGGTTATGAGCACTTGTGGTGAGCAACAAGAAGAGGGTTCACTTTGGCAGAAGAACATACTCACGGGAGGGAAGTGCCAGCTCCCTGATTTCTCTGGTGTCATAATATATGATTCCGATGGTAACATAGTGAATCATGCTAAAACTTCTCGCCCATTACTGACATGGAAATAAGGATTTGAGGAACCCCACAAGCCTTTTTCATTAGCAGATGCAGAACTAGGTTGCTTTCCATCTGTGACACTTTATGTTTCATGTTGGTCTCATAGTCTTATAGTTTAAGCAGTGAGGATAGATTATTGCATGAGTTAGACCAAGGCCAGAAAATGGCAACTTGTCGGGAGTATCTCATTTTTATGCATATATGAAACTCTTGTAATCTCCTATACATACTCTTAAATGGGAATATGAATCTTTAGTTTCAAAGTACATTAATTTTCAGTTTTTATTTAAATACATATAGAACTCCGATATCTTGACATATGCACCAAATTGTATTTGGTTCAAAGAATTTAATTACAAAATAGAATAATAAAATACAAATGGTTAATTTTGTTTGTGTTGTCCCACATCAATACGCTAGAAGGTCATCAACCTCCCATGAGAATTGCTGATGTAAAATAGAGTGTGGATTAAAGTGGTAGAGTTAGTGTGCACCAATATGGTACACTTAAACATGTAAGCATATTTTAGAGCACCAAATTCAGCTGTTTTCGTAATAGCTGAACAAACACCCTAACGAAATGAAAGGCAGAGTTATGTCTGCAAAATTAATACAAAAATGAATTTAAACTTACATAACAAAAAAAAAAAAAAAAAAAAAACAAAAATAAAATAAAACTAACAAAAAAAAAAAAAAAAAAAAATCCACAATTAAGAGGCACAGGGAAATAACAAAAGTTAGATAAACACCCACCATCGATGCATGATAGTGATAAAAGCAAAGTTAAATAAATTATTTTTATCTTTAATAATTTGGTACAATTTCATTTTAGTGAAAAACTTCATAGTGCCACTCTTAATTATCCCACCTATCATAAAGAACTTTATGTTTTGGTGAGACCCTTCAACATGGGAACATTACCTTGTGTCTGAAGAGTTTATTATTCACAATGATCATGAGTCACTTACGTATTTAAAGGGTCAGCATAAGTTAAATAAAAGACATGCTAAGTGGATGGAATTTCTGGAACAGTTTCAGTATGTAATTAAATACAAGAAGAACAAAACTAACATTGTGGTTGATGCATTATCTAGAAGACATGTACTGATTTCTAAACTTGGAACCCAAATTCCTGGATTTGATAACATAATTGAATTATATAAGCAAGATCCTTAATTTTCATCCATCTTTACTAAAAGTCAACAAAAACCTCAAGGAGGTTACTATGTAAACCAAGGGTATCTCTTTAAAGAAGGCAAATTGTGTATACCCCTTGGTTCACATAGGAAACTCCTTGTAAAAGAGTCACATGAGGGGGGTCTTATGGGTCACTTTGGGATAGAGAAGAACTTGTACATACTAAGAGAAAAATTCTTTTGGCCCCAAAAATTAACTTACTAAGAAATAGGTCAATATATGATGTTTGCTAATTGCTTGGAAAATGGAAGAAGAGATGAGAACATCATATCCTAGCCTATTTCTTGGTAAGCTAATTTTCAAGGATTAAATTTTTTATAGCTAGCAAGTAATGTGAAACTCCTATTAAAAGAAAAAATTCCCACATGCATCGTTTACCCTCTTCCTCTTTTAAAACCCTGCTTTCAATTTCAAAACTCTCATCTGTTTTCTGTAAAAATAATTTCTCTCTACCATTCATCAATTTTAGATTCTGATTGTACCTCTCAAAAGCTAAGGAATCAAGGAATGATTATACTTGATCAAAACCTCGATGAGAAGTTCCTATCTACCCTAAGGATCATTTGTTCTCCGCTTTTTCCTAGTTTTTTCCGTCTGTCTAGGTAAGGACAATTGAGACACTAGTTCCTCTCAACTTAATTAGAGTCATACTGAAATTTGATTATATTTTGATAATCTGCTCTAGGTTCCTAAAATTTTGGATCTATTATAGCGTGTCTTGAAATTGTTTAAAGAAAAACCTTCAGGTAAGGGAAGCTAGTCTGAAAAATTATACTATAGTACACTAGGTTAGAGTACTTAATAGTGAAATGAGACAAGATTTTACTTTGAAAATGTTGTATAGCAGTGATAATAAATTTTTGTATACTTTGATAAAATGACTGATTTTATGTTAATTGAACTCGTGGGAACAATGGATGTTTGAATGCTTAGTAAATAACTATTGCCTTGATGTGAGATGTATCCTTGCATGTTCAATATTATAAATTGAATGAAGTACGATGTTGTGAATAATGAAAATTATCGCCATAAATTTGGGACAACGTATAAGTTGTGTTTGTTGTTTCTATCAAGTTTTAGCATTTATGTTTTAATAGAGATCCTCAAGGTTTATTGCTAATCTAAGTCACATAATATAACAAATCAACTGTGAGAAGCTGATGAGGGAGTTCATACACACTGGGACCCGCTCTAGACACTTAGTTTTAGATATGTTAACTTACCTTGCCGCTTTCTTTCATATTTTTCTGATAATCTAAGTCTTTTGTATTAAGTTAGATGTGAGTCATAAGTAGTAGCCAACTCAATACGAGTCTTTGAGAATATTATAAGTTCATGTGTAGGTTTTATGTGTGGTGAAAGAATTAATGTATATGTGAAGTTTGTAATAATTGAAATTAGTGTTTAATGTTGAAATTTCAAAAGTTTGATATGAACTATTATACTCTCCAATTTTAAGGTATTTTGACTCTATACTATAGGTATGAAACTATGTAAAATTTCATTACCACTATTAGAGAACATTTCAAATTAAAACCACATGTTATTTCCCAATCAAGTACCCTAACCTAGTGTATTATTAGAAAATTTTAACACTAGCTTTCCCTATCTGAGGTTTGTTTTCAAACAGTTCCCAGACACGTTATAGTACTCCCAAAAATCTAGAAGCCTAGAACAGGTTATCAAAATAGAATCAAATCTCAATATGACTCTAATTAAGTTCAGATGACAATTTTCTCAATTGTCCCTACCAACGTAGATCACAAAAGCTATGAGAACACTGTGAAGAAAAAAATCCTCGAGGTTGGTAGGGACTTACTCTGATTAAGGTTTTGATCGGGTAGGATATTCTCTTAATTCTTGTGATATTGAGAGGTGCAATCAAAATCTGAAATTGATGAATCGTGGAGAAAATTTTTTTACAGAGAAAGAAAGAGCATTTTGAAATTGAAAGAAATGGTTCTATAAGGAAAAGAAAGTGAATACTGCATGTAGGAATCCAAGAACAAAAAAAGAATTTCACATTACTTCCCAACTATACAAATTTTAGCTCCCAAAAATTAGCTTCCCAAGAAATAGGTCAATCAATATATGATGTTTGCTAATTTCTTGGAAAATGAAAGAAGAGATAAGAACATCATATCCTGACCTAGTTTTGGGTAAGCTAATTTTCAAGGATGAAAATCTTTATAGCTAGCCAGCAATGTGAAACCCCTCTTCTCAAAAGAAAAAAAAAACCCTACATGCAACCGTTACCCTATTCCTCTTCTAAAACCCTCTCTTTCAATTTTAAAATTCTTTCGTTCTCTCTGAAAAACAATTTTTTTTCACCATTTATCAATTTTAGATTCTGATCTCACCTCTCAACAACTAAGGAATTAAAAAACAATTATAACTAATCAAAACCTCGATGAGAGTAAGTTCCTACCTATCCTAAGGATCTTTTGTTCTCTACTTTTCCTTTGTTTTTGTCATTTGCCTTGGTAGGGACAGTTGATACACTTGTTTCTCTCAACTTAATTATAGTCATATTGAAATTTGATTATGTTTTGATAACCTGCTCTAGGTTCCTAGATTTTTGAAGTTATTATAGTGTTCCTTGAATTGTTTGAAGAAAAACCTCCAGGTAAGGGAAGCTAGTCTTAAAAATCCTACTATAGTGTCCTAAGTTGGAGTACTTAATTGTGAAACGAGACAATTTTAATTTGAGATGTTCTCTAGGAGTTATAATGAAATTCCGTATAGGTTGATAAAATGACTAATTTTATGTTAATTGAACTTGTGGGAGCAGTGGATGTTTGAATGCTTAGTAAATAACTACTACTTTAATGTGAGATGTATCATTGCATGTTTCAATGTTACAGATTTAATGAGGTATGATGTTGTGAATGATGAAAATTAAGGCCATAAATTTGCAACAACGTATTAATTGTTCTTGTTGTGTCTATCAAGTTTTGACATCTATGTTTTAACAGTGATCCTCAAACTTCATTGATAATCTAAGTCACATAGTATAACATATCAACTGATCATAAGTTGATGAAGGAGTTCAAACATACTGAGACCCGCTGTAGACACTTAGTTTTAGATGTGTTAACTTTCCTTGACACTTTCTTTCACATTTTTCTGATATTCTAAGTGGTGTGTATTAGGTTAGATGTGAGTTGTAGATAGTAGCTAGCTTATACGAGTCTTTGAGAAGATGATAAGTTCATGTCTAGGTTTTATGTGTGGTGAAAGAATTCACGCATGTATGAAGTTTGTAAAAATTGAAATTACTGTTTATTGCTGAAATTGGAAAAGTATATTATGAACAACTATGATCTCCAATTTTAAGGTATTTTAACTCTATATTATAGGTATAAAACTATGCAAAATTTCATTATCACTATTAGAGAACATTTAAAATTAAAACCACATCTTATTTCACAATCAAGTATCTAGTGTATTATAACAGAATTTTAAGACTAGCTTCCCCTATCTAGAATTTTGAGAATTTTATTTCATACTAACTTTGTTATTTTTTAATTAATTATTGTTTCAAAATAAATTTTAATTTTTAAATAATTAATATTAACTTTTAATTAATCTTAAATATATAATGGAATAGTTGTGAATTGATTATGAATATATAGTAGCTATTTGGATAAGACAAAAAGTTTTATTCTGAACTTCTATGCTCACTTCACTTCTAAGTTATCTCAAAATAATATTTAGATATATAATATTTAGTAATTTATGAATTTTATTTCATAATTGCTCATAAACAATATTAATAGAAAACTTAATTTTTAAATTTTTCTAATTTCAGCTTTCTGAAAAAAAATATGTATATAGAAGATAAGTGCACAAAGATGTTCTAAAAGATAGTAAGAAATCTATTTCATAGTTTATATTACATACTTCATATATAACATTTTATTTTATATTTTTTATTTTGTGTTTTTTGTTTTATATATCCCATTCTCGTATCATATATTTTATTATTAATATGAATATGAGTAGATAAATTGATATATAAAATGTAAGAATCCTGTTTTTCATGCTACATACTACTAATTAAAATTTTGAATAATTATATATTTTTTAAATTTATATTTTATATCTTATGATTATATCTTACGTCCTATATATTATATTTTAGGAATATCAGTAATTAAATTGATGTATATAAATAATTTGAGAATACATTTTGTTACAAATTAAAATTGAATTAATTATAATTTTGATAACATAATAATAATATTTATAAATATAAGAGTTTTTATAACACTGAATTATTTTATTTAATTGAAGTTTTCATATTATAATGTTTAGATAATTTAATAAATTTTTAATAATTAAATTAAATTTTAGTAAATGCTTTCTATTTTTTGTTTCTACACTTAATCTCTTCCTTCCACCAACTATACATAAACCTGTTAACTAACATACTCCTACTCAATATATCTTCAACTAATATCTATATCTATATATATATATATATATATATATATATATATATATATATATATATATATAATTATTTTAATATTTTGTTGAAACATTTTTAAATTAATTTATTAAGACAATTTTGTGGATTCATAAAACATAAATATAATCCAGTTTGGTAAAACATATATAAAATAATTTGGTAAAACCAGTTTAGTCAAAATCCCCGTAAAAATACAGTCTTAATTAACTAATTTCTTATATATTGTACCATCTTGTGATTATAAAAATTGAATTTGTGTTCAAAATCATAACTAAAGACCATATAAAGTTATACCGAATAATTATTTTACTCCTTTGTGTAAACTTAAATAAAAAATAATAATTTTCTAATTAATATTTTTACTAATTTTTCTATTAATTTTTCAAGTTTTACAAGACGTTATGTCTTACAAAACTATATTCTTTTCAATTAATGCAACTTTTCAATTACAGTATTCTTCGTCTCAATTCTATCTAAAACTTCTATTTATTTATTCATTCATAATAATAACATTAGCCATTATAATAACACTGAGTGAAAAAATGTTCTTTTAAATTTAAAGTTCACGTGTTCTTTGACCTGCATAGTTAATTTTCTTTACGGTTTCAGTGATTGGTGGAACTCAATGTTATATATATAAAGAAAACATTTGATAAAAGTATAATACATTATTTAATTTATTTATTTTATTTTATTGATTATTTTAATATTTTCATTTTAGTTATTCATTTTATTATAATGTAATGTATTAATACGTGTTAATAACATTATTATCAAAATAATTACAATTATATTATAGTTAATTGCATAAATAAATATATTAATTAAATAAAGATAATTTATTATAAAGATAATTTAAATAAAACTTAAAAGGTACGGATTAATTTTATTTCGTTTTTGATGACTCTGTCAAATGATAAGGAAGCATAAACTGACTTAATAAACTGACTTAATAAAAAAAAGGTTAGATTTAATGTTTTAGTTATTTAATTATCTTCTAGATATCAAGCTGATAGGAAAGTACAGACAGTGTTTGACAGGAAAGTATAGAGAGTGTTTAGTGTTCTTTCCGTTTCACCTAATTATTCTCAAACAAAGGAACAAACAGAACAGATAATGTGCAATAGAACAGAGACCCAACATATTCCCTTTCACTTAACTCGCAACAGAACAGAGACCGAAACAAACAAACGTAATGTGCCATGTTAAAAAGATGTTTTCTGTTTGGAGAGGATTTTTGGAATTTATTTGATTTAACTGGTCTGATTACTGGTTTGCGTATTCCCAGATTCAAAGGAACAAATAAAGAATCAAGGAGTAAAAGGATAAACTTTGAGCTCAACTGTAAATGAAGAATATATCAACTTGTCATAATTACTTTATTTGTGGCATTTGTCCTCTTAGATCTATATAGTCTTGCCGTCTAAAAAGGACGCTAATGTTGCTCTAACTGCGTAAGCCTAAGAGTGACAACAAACCCAGATCTTAGACTTAGGTATTCATTTTATTCATGTTGCATATGTAGGAATGGCAAATCATGGAATGGAAGAAGATAAGTAAAGGCATAGAATTAGAGTCTATTTCCACAAATCAATACATAAATACTCTCAGTAGAAAAAACTAAGATGAAAAAAGAGTTAACTTTTTCAGAAGTTATAATTATCTTATTAATAAGGAAAACAGGGTCGTTCTTATGTTTATGGAAAAGAAAAAGAGTGGAAATGAACAAACCTACAAATCGGATGCAATAAGAGAAAGTTTTCGACTTTGCTTAGTTTAAAGATATTCTTGAGAACAAAAATAACAAATAAGAGGTTCAATATCGTTACCTTTCTCAATGGGTTTCACTCGCCATCGTCAACCTAACTCTTTGTTCTTCTATTGAAGTTCAACCTTACGACAAGAACAAAAAAAGAAGGATGGTTTAGGCTTAGGCAACGCCACAAGGAAGCTCACGTTGAGGGTGACAAAGGAAGTTGAACAACAGTTAGGTTCAAGGAAACTCATGTTGAGTTGACAAAGGACACTGGAAATAGAGCTACATTGAGGGTGACGAAGGAAGCTGTGTTCAATGTGACAAAGGAAGGTAAATGGAAAATGAAGCTAAATCTGATTTTGGGGACGGGCTGGACAATGCGAGAGAAGGATTCTAGTTTATGACATAACATTTCAATTTTTCAATAATTTATTTTTTTCAAATCCGTATAAAAAATCCATACCAAACACATCTTTATACAAATCAAATCCTTTAAAAATTTCCCGCTTCCACACGCCAACATTAGGTACAGATTATACCTATAGATTTTCACACCAAACCACTTTACTCTTACATACGAAAAATTCCGTATGTAACACGATTTTACATACGGATAAAAATTCGTATATAATAGATTTTTATATACAAATTTAAATCCATATGTAATTATTTGTAGCTAACAACAAATTTTCTTATAGTGTAAATTGTTTCCATTGCCCCCTATCATCACAAAGCACGTGACTTTGGTAAGTAAGACAACAATTTTGAAACAATGGAAGAGCTTAAATTGAAATATCTAAAGGGATTTCTAAGTCGAACACAAATATCTATGAGAGAATTTGGTTTCAAAATGAAAGATCCAAAACAAGTAACCTGACTTTGTTAAGAAGGGCCTATTAAATATAATAGTGATGATGGCCCAGTAACCGACGTAGTATCCCATGTTGTTGTATGATATTCGACGAATATTACGTCGATTATGGTCTTAGCTGACGTAATAAGTGTCAATTTTTTAAAAAGATACAAATTGAATTGGTTTCTATCCATAAACCCTGTAACTTTTACAGTTAGCAGTTCATATTCAACCAGCCATAATAGAATTTGCATTGAATAAAAGCAACTATAATATTTTTTACAAATATCTACAATGTACACACACACACACACATATATATATATATATATATATATATATATATATCTACAATGTACAAAATATGTTATATACACTTATATATATCTACAAATTTCTTCTAACTATAATAAAGTATCTTGCCCATTCTTTTATAATTTCTTCTATTGTTTGGTTGTCCAATGGCTTATGGTCTTGAAAAAATAGAAATATAGTTACAACAAGTGTTATTAATCATCATTATGTGAAACTTGAAAAACATTTTATTTTTATCTACAATTTACACATTATCATACCTGGTCCCAAGAGTTAGTGCTACAAACTCAGGCTATGTTCTTCATCCAATGCATCACGTAAATTCCGCATTCCTAACTCCCTTTCTTGCTTGTTGCACTTTCACTAAAGTCAAATCATGAAATAAGTCAAAAAATAATTAATAAGTTTAATTTAAAATAAAATTTAGAATTAAATACCTTAGGATATATCCAACATAGGTTTTGGGATGTGGATGTAGATCTTCCGCAAAGAACATTGCAAACATTAATTGCGTTAAAATCCAAGATGATTAGTAACTTGCACTTGCATATTAGACAAACAAGAGTGATGTATTATTTAAAGTTAATTAAATCATATCCTTGTACTACTTGTTTCATATCTAAACTTGGCTTCCGATGTAGTGAACAGAACCAAACCACTGTGTTCTCCACAGGACAAACAAGCATGAGTTGCCAATGGGACCTAAAATAGTCAATCCATTACTCTCATATTCACTAAATTACTTAAGATCAAAACATAAAGATGTGAAGCTTATGAAGGAACAATAGGGGCAAAGTAAATCCTCCTTATGGATTCTAAGATCCATCTTTGTATATAAGTCTGGTAGTCCATTTTTTAATTTCCAAACTTCTGAATACTTTGTGGCTCAAGGAATCCATAAATATCAGGATTCGCTGTGCTATAAACTAATTGATTTATGTACCTGCATTGTTAATATCAATATCAGTAAAAGTGGTTGATGAAACATATTTTATCAAATAACATGTAAAAAGGTATACTTACATCATCCATAACTGAATGCATGCAATGTTTATCATCTGGTTTCCCTGGATGACTTCAAGCACGTCTTGGAGGGATATGTATAATGGTACACCAACATTGTGCACACTAAAGATGGATTCATCTCAAAGAATTGGACAAGGTGAATCAAATAACTTGTGGGAGATCCTAGCCAACTCTTAAAGTGGATTCACATCTGTCTGGAGTGGCTGAGACTTAGGGCTTAAACCACCAACAATTGGTGAGTTCGCTTTCCTCCCACCGTCCTGTATAACGGAAACAAAGTGTATCAATTGAAATAACATTAAGTGTCAATTTAAATAACATTAAGAGAAATTATGACAATATACCCAAGGCCTTCTAAAAATGGCCTGTAGAAGATGTGTAGGCCACACAATATATGTACCAAATGCCTCCCCCACAAATCTAAACTCTGATATGGGCACTAGAACCTTGGCATCTATCTATCTAACTTCTTCGACAACCACTCTAACAAAATCATCTCCAAGTGGCACGGTAGGGATCATCGAAGATGCGACATACACTCTCCCAATTGCCACCAGTTGAGGAGGATCTCCAATAAATAACTTACACCGATATGATGTATCGATGTTTGTGTCTTCCTCCTCCTCCTCAGCAGCACAACTCCCCTTTATGCTAACTCTCGGTACTACACGTTCCTGTAGAGGAGTGTGCTGTTGTGAGATGTCCATGGATTCCAACTACTGCTGAAATTCTCTTCTTAATTCATCTCTCAATTGATCTCTTAATTGATCTTTTAACGTCTTATTTGATCTCTTAATTGATCTTTCAATTGACCCCTTAATTCATCTTTCATTTGAGATATCTGCTCCATTATGTTTGTATTTTAAGATGAGTTAGAACGGGGAGAGGACCCAAAATATTGTCTCACCCCACACCATAACCAGCATCCCGGACACGATCGGGGTGCTCTTTGATGCAAATAGCAGTGGTAATATGTCCTGTCTTCCTTGGATGACAAAACTTCCCTGGGGACTTTACTCCACCAAGGAATCCTGTGAAAAAGAATACAATATGTCAACATTAATTACAAAAATAAGATATCAAATATGATATATTTATTATTAACTTACAATCTATCGTGCAATCTCTTCAGACTGTGCATATGTCATCTGCCCTCTTGGTTTAGTCCTAGCCAACTTCCATTTCTCATGTCAACTAGGAGGGGATGGAGGAGAAATAACATCGTCTGAAGATGATGTTTCTTTTAATCTTTTTAATTTTTCTTCCATCATCTTCTTTTCCAATAAATCATATCCCTGCCCCCCACCCCTTTCAAGACAATCGATGGGGGTGACATTCTTATGCTGAATGTCCTGAGCTTTCCTCCTCTTGTCTTACATAATAAAAATTTAAGTTGTGATATCATATTATTTGGTTAAATTGTGATGAAAAAAATAAACCTTCCAAGAGGGATCCTCTCAAGTTTGGAAAAATTGTGTCCAAGTCTCTTCGTCAATGCCATATTTCTCACAAGGGGACTTCCCTTTGTATTTACCAAAGATGTAGAAATTGGTCAATCTTGTCTTGAAATTTCTCAACTTTATAGCAATGGATGACAAAATCTTCTTCCTAATGAAGCTAGAGGTTTCGAACTCAAAGTTTGTCTGCAAAATAAAATATATAAGTCATTAAACATATAACAAAAATACTCATCATGTAATTAACCTTAAAATGAATGACTTACACAAAGATCCTGCCAAATCATATTTTTCTCTGTTTCAATCACATGATCCCAGTCTGGAAGCAAAATAGAGACCTTTGAACGTGCTAAGACACCCAAATAACTAACAAACTGGCCATGATTAGGGCCTGCAGCCCTACTAGTCTAAGGGTCTATGTCAACTAGAACTCTAGAACCACCAAGACGACTAACAGTAAGAGCTCTCAAGCTTGTAGTTGCTTTAGTCTTCTTTGATGAATCAATCATGACCTAAAAAAAACACAAACATAACTTTAAAACTAACAAAATAACAATAAACATTACATTAAATGTTCAAATTAAGTAAAATCAATGTTCAAATTAAAATAACAAAACAAATAAATAAAAGTTACTTATTTTTATTTTTGGAGTGTTACAATGTTCTCCCATATTCCTTCATTGTGATCACTCCGTGTAGCATGTACTTCCTCAACATCATTTTCCTCATTCATTGGAGGTAAGTGTCTTGAGAATGAAGGATTGTCAGCTTATTGGACTATTGAGTCGTTGTGGTTATTGACATCATATTCATTTCTCCCTTGGTTGACAACTGACCACCTTTCACTAGAAGGATCTTTGACATAAAAAAACTTGTTTTGCTTGGTAGGACATGATGAAAGGATCTTTCTTAAAACCTATCTTTGCAAGATCAACCAAGGTAAAACCCAAGTCATCAACATGCACTCCTATGTTACTATCAACCCATTTACATTTAAATAGTAGAAGTTTAAATTTAACATAGTCAACTTCCAAGATTTCTTCAATTACTCCAAAGTAACTTATTATAGCCATCACAATATTGTTGTCTTTTGAACTAGCAAAGTGCATTGACTCTTCCTCAAGGGTGACACCACTATTTTGTATTGTACTTTTTTGATCCTCAGTGTTTGTATAAAAAGAGAACTTATTAATATCATATTCAGACCATGTTATGACATCAAAGTTAGGTCCTCGTACTAACCATTTCAACTCATCAACATCACAATCTTTTTCACCAAGTTTTTGTTAAAACCATTTCAAAAATGTCTTGTTATACTCAGTCAACAACCATTTCTCTTTTACACGTGGGTTCATAGACTTCAACAACATTTTGTGTGCATCTATGTACGGAAGAACATAATCAGTATTGTTCAAAATATACAAGTGTGCTTTGAGTACCTATTGTTGATCTTTTCGAACTACCCTCACACCTCATGTGCCTTTGCTTTCATGCCTTCATACCGAGACCTCGGGACGCCTATAGTATCTATTTCTGACATATACATGGTACAAAACTCAATTGCTTCCTTTACAATATATCGCTCAGCAATAGATGCTTCTCGTCGATATGGATTCTTCACATACCCTTTGAATATCTTCATGCATTGCTCAATTGGGTACATCAATCGTAAAAACACAAGACCACATATTCTAATTTCTCTCACTAGATGAACAATTAAATGGACCATGATATCAAAAAATGAAGGAGGAAAATACATCTCTAGTTGACACAAAAGAATGATAGCTTCATTTTCTAAGTCATCCAACCTAGTAGGATTAATTACTTTCCTATAAATAGCATTGAAGAATAGTCAAAGACGAGTAAGTACTTGTCTAACATATTTTGCTAGAATTTCACAAATAGCCATTAGGAGAAGGCTTGCATCAGAACATGACAATCATGAGATTTTAAGCCCATAAGTTTCAAATCTTCCACTGAGACGAGGCTTTTGATATTTAAAGAGTATACTTATGGTACTTTAACTCCTCACAAATAGTCTTTTCAAATTTTGACAAAGTATGACATGCTAGTGACAAAAATGAACAAAAGATATGAGAATGAAAATATTCTCTCTATTGTTCTATTGAGAGCAAAAATA
>Ga0209700_101856_pt1 | contig 43783 bp, 22 predicted proteins | sample SiratroredBW_FD_187528 | JGI IMG/M metagenome (GOLD analysis project Ga0209700, IMG submission 187528) | Root nodule microbial communities of legume samples collected from California, USA - Siratro red BW (SPAdes) (version 2) | ecosystem: Host-associated > Plants > Roots > Nodule | place: USA... | reverse complement strand
TTTTTTTTTTTTTTTTATAAAATATCTAAAGACTACGTTGTTCTAAACATGTTGGATTTAAGATGTGCTAAGATTAAGATTGGAGATAAAAACGGAAAAGTGAAACGCAGTTTATTGCTGACAGTGATTACTGGAAGGAAGACATGAACACAAACAAGTTTATTGCAGAAATAGCATTATTTATTAGAAGGAATAACATTAGCCGCTGCCATTGAAACGAGCCTTGAGCTTCCTCACTTGGAGTTTGTCAAGGAAGGTAGTTTCAGCGATGGTCTTGGTAGGGATGTCATTGCCAAATAATTCTCGATGAAGAAAATTGAGACGAGGGTTAGGGCTACTATAAAAGGCATAAGCAACGGCTTTCTCCTTACCAGAATTGACGAGATAATGCAAAAGTCCTTTTGGAAAAACTGTAAGATCTCCCGGTTTGAGTGTATTGTTATAAGCTCTTCCAGGTGTCAAGAGTCCCACATCGATGAAACCTTGAACCACGATTAGTATTTCGTTGGCTGCATGTGTGTGCACTGGAAGAAATCCATCTCTCTCAATCTCTACACGTCCTAAAGCAATGCCAAGATTATCGAGAACAGGAAACTCGTTAACAGAAGAAGAGTATAGTTTGGATTTGGATGGGACTAGAATGCCTGGTCCCAATTCGTGCTTAAAGTTTTGAGATGTTACTGTATCAGACGGCAAGCAGTGATAACCACTAGGGCTATCTGCACGCTTGAGGTCTGCTACACAGAAATCTTGCAGATTAGAAGCATGAGAAGTGGAAGCAATAAGACCACAAAATAGAACAATCAGAATGGTATTCATCATCTTTTCTGATGAATTGATAGGTTTAGAACATAAAAGGGAATGTTGCATTGGATTGCCTGGCCAATTAACCATATTTATAGCAAGCAAAGATGTGAGTTTCTGCAGAAGCTGTGAAATTCAAGTCGTTTATTTTTTCCTCAAAAATGATTCTTTCACACCTTCAAACAAAAATACTTCATTTTTTTAAATATTAATATTGTGAAATGTTTTATTGTAAAAATTTATTAAGTAAAAATATATTGTGAAAGAAATTATGTAGTTTTACTCTTAAAATTTATAATATAAATTTTCTATTATACTTAGATAAATATAAATATATTTATTAATGATACAGTTAAATCGTAAAAAATAATATATTAGAGTTACATTTATATATATGTTTCTTTCTTAATAATAATTTTAGAAAAGTTTTTCCACATATCCTACACAACTAATTAACTAGGTGCTCCTAGGTGCTCTCGTGTCCATTTATTTTCTTGTGGTTTAAAATGATTATAATTTCAGTTTTTTAAAATCCAAATTAACTTATATTTCATTTTTAATAAAACACTGATATGGTTGTTTACCTTTTTCAAATAAATTATATTGATATTTGTATTTTTGGTCTATAAAAAAAACACATTATTGAGATAAAAGAAAATATTTTAATATTTACTGCTTATATTTTGTGTACAAAAATATTAGATTTCTGTCACTACAAGAGGGAGAGAAAATCGTTCTTCATCCACATACTCACCACAGTTTGATGTTTTTACACAACAACAATAAATATATCACTTTAAAATAACTTTATTATAAAACAACTTACTTTTTTAAAACTATATTAGACGAGAAGAATAACTAATTTTAAAAAAATAAAAACTACTATTTTATTAAAATTAAAAATATTAATATTTTTTAAATTAAAATTATTATTGTTTAAATGTCAGCTTAAATGATATGTCAACAATACCTGACATGAATTTAAAAAAATTATTATTTTTTCAGTCCAAATTTAGGTGGACTCAAAATTGTTAGGCGATCCCTTCTGTTTTTGGCAAAATTGTAAACGGGTTAGGAAATTAATTATGTTCTTTTTATTTGATAAAAAATAAATTAAATACTACTAATTAATGGGGTTTTTATTATGTACCGAATTAATTTTGAATTTTGATTAATATTCACATGCAATAATCCAAGCTTTCTTTAATAAGATTGGAAAAGATTATTTAGACAATCCACATTTTCTCTTTAGTTCTATTTAAGAACTCTATATATTAACTTATTTAATTAAAATATAAAGTAAATTATTAAATAAAATATTTATAGAAATGATTGTACGATGGTAGTACAAACTCTGGATGTCAACATACATATATGTTCAATTAAGATTACTTTGTAAAAGGGGATACTCTATGTAAAAAACATTAAACGCCGCTAACTAATTAGTTTGCTGTATTTAATTTTTTAACCACAATTTTATTATAACTAAATATATCACAATATATATTGATAACATGCAATTATATTAATAACATAAATATAACTAAAACCTTTGTATTGCGTGTGGTATATAAGAAGATACGTTCTGAATGAAATCATATGAATATCAAATAAAACATTCACATAAAGAAAACTCTCCAGCACTTAAGTTGATAACAGATTAAAAAGCGTAACAGTATAAAGAGTAATTATTTCCAGTTAACAGATACGCTATTATACAAACTTCAATCGGAGCATTATTAATATGAAAATGGATAAACAATATATTTTTAAAATATTTGTTTGAAACTAAAAGAAATTGAAATCAAAATGTTACCACTTTCTTTAACGTCTGATGTGTCATTGGCACCTAACTTTATTTTTTCCCCGTAATGCATTCTTCTTCTCTTTTATCTATAATTTTTATTGTTACCTTTGTTATATTCAACCTAGACATTATTGAAGTGTCTTTATTGTCCTCAATCACTATGCACATGTACATGATGTGTCTGTTAAAAATAACATAGAAAATAGACAAAGCATACAACATTAATAATGAAATGGACAAGATTAATATATATATATATATATATATATATTATAAAGAAGGTAGTCTAATAAAAATATTTCTATTAATATATTTTAAAAATTCAAGCACGCAAAAGCTTGACAGAAAATATTTTTTTTATATGTTCATTACTAAAATACAAATCTTCACATTCAGAAATGATTTTCTAGAGGTACGAACTCTATAAATTATATTTTTACTCGCTTTAATAAAAAATAAATTCATATGTAGTAAAAAAAGTATTTATTCACAAATTAAGAATCATATATAATAGTTAAACTAATGTTTCAAATATATATGTACATATTTAAAGCCTTTTTTATCACTTTCTATTTTTTAAAAATAATTGAACAAATTTTAAATATTGTTAAAATATTAATTAAACTTTTTTTTTTCATTTTCTTGAAAATAAACTTTATTCATCCTAAGGAAATTAGGTATTGACACATGCAATATTAATTTCTCTTCTCTTCTTTGCACAACCTTTTTAACAACTAGAAATATTTATCTTCTTCAATAGTAAAACTTTTCATAGCATACAACACATATCTACTGGGTCAAAGTTGAAAATAACTTGTGTCAGAAGAGTTTATGAGTGTTACAACTTAGCTTTACTCCAAAGATATTTTGAACGTTGTTTGTTTGGCAAAGATCTTCTTAAGATGGACTTAGAAGACTATGTAGAATACAAACTCAAGCTTCAACATTATTCTTCATGAATGTGAGAGCTTGGTCACTTATTGTTTAATCTTTGAATTTAAGGAGTCAATTTCTCTTGGAGAGCAGTTACAGAACCCAGTCATTGGTGATTGGCCTTGGGAGGGCGGCCATGGAGCCCGACCTTGTAGGGGGCGACCTCGGGTGTTCAGCTATGTAGCTCAGCCATCTGGAGAGCGACCACAGACCTCGACCATTGGAGGTCGGCCTTGGAAGGTCAGTCATGCCTTCTAGTTATCAATCTTAGGTGTTCAACTATGCAGCTTGGCCATTTGGAGAACAATCACAAAGCTCGGCCTCTAAAGATTGGCCTTGGGAGGTCGGTCATGGAGCTCGGCCTTCTGGAAATTGGCCAAAGGTGTTTGGCTAAGTAGCTCAACCATCTGGAGATCGACTCTAAGGAGTTCGGCTATGGACCTAGCCATCTAGTGAACGACTTAGGAGGTAGCCTATGGAGCTTAACCTTAGGAGGTCGGCTAAGGAACTCAGCCTTTGGAAGTCGACTATGGAAGTAGAAGATATATTTTTTATCATGCTGTAATAAAATTTCTTTGTCAATTCGAATTTTCTTTTGACATTGTGTGTGAGGGTATTTTCATACAAGTATTTTGTGCACATCTAACACATCTAATTGAGGGAATGGCTTGTAGTTTAATTATTCTGTAATAGGGTTAAAACATCCCTAAATACTTCCATTAATTTTATTATTCATCCAAAGCAATCAATTTCTCTTGTTAATCTAAATAGTTCTTTTATCATCTAACAAACAATATACTCATATGATTTATTTTTTTATCAATATTAAATATAATTCCATTAATTTTATTATTCGTTCAAAGCAATCAATTTCTCTTGTTAATCTAAATAGTTCTTTTATCATCTAACAAACAATATACTCATATGATTTATTTTTTTGTCAATATTAAATATAATTTTATGTCTTGTTGATTTGAACACTTAATCAAAATATCACGATGTTAAAGTTTTATTATATTATTATCAATGATATATAACTTTTAAAGTTTTATTATAGCATTATCAATGATATATAACTTTTAAGATATTAATATAAGAACCCTAAAACTAATAAATAATAATTTGACATTAGATTATATCAAAAAAGTATTTTACGTTCTTATTGCATAATTTTTTTTTTATATATATATCAATACATATAACATTATGTTTTACAAAATGCTTTTTATTTAATAAAAGAACATTATTAATGCACAATTATAATATATATATATATATATATATATATATATATATATATATATATATATATATATATATATATATATATATTTTAAATAAATGGATGACAAATCAAGTTGAAATAACATAAAAAGATAACTCAAACTTATCTTTAAAAATAAGATAAATCTAATTTTAAAACTTAAATCTATTTTTCTTAGCTTTTATCTCTTTTAATATATCATTTTAACCTTTATTTATAATTAAATTATTTTTAAAAAATTGACAATAAATAAAAATAACATTATATTATTATATGAGTATTTATTATAAATCTAAAATATAATTTATATGTTCGAAAATATTTAAGTTTTATAAAAAATAAGTATGTATAATGTGCAATCTAAAGGTAAAATATAGTTAAATAAATTTATTTAACGTTTTTTTTTTCTTGAACAGCCAAAATTTATTTAACGTATAACATAACTTCTTAAATATAATAAGCAATTGTCCGATTTTCTAAAAGTGTTAAATCAATAAGTTCAAGGTAATATTTTCTTTCGCCCTTAAAATGAACTTAGTAAAAACATAGCGAAGGGAGAATTTTGTTTACCTGTTAATTTCTTTTTCTAAACTATAAGGCATTTGAATATTGCGTCAGTTATATCAAAGTTAGACTTACGAATTTACATGATATATTTATATTATATACAATTACTCAACAATTGTACATATTATTATTTTATTTCAAAATTTTATTTATATTTATTTTTATCACTTAATGTTGTATTGTTAAAAGGATTGTCAAATGATTGTTTAAAAAGAAGGTGTCAAATGATGTTTTTCTTTAAAATCTAAAGCGTAGGTAGGTTTTTCCAAACGTGTTGGGTTTAAGATGTGCCAAGATTAAGATTAGACATAGTAACGGAAAAGTGAAACCCAGTTTATTCCAGTTTATTGCTGACAGTGATTACTGGAAGGAAGACATAACACATACAAGTTTACTGCAGAAATAGCATTATTCATGAGAAGGGAAACATTAGCCGCTGCCATTGAAACGAGCCTTGAGCTTCCTCACTTGGGGCTTGTCAAGGAAGGATATTTTGGTAATGGTATCGGTAGATACGTTGTTGGCAAATAATGCTTGATGAACATAATTGAAACGAGGGTTAGGACGACTATAAGCGATATAACAAACGGCTTTCTCCTTACCAGAATTCACAAGATAATGATAAAGTCCTTTTGGGAAAACCGTAACGTCTCCCGGTTTGAGTGTATTGACATAAGCTCTTTCAGGTGTCAAGATTCCAACATCTAATTGACCTTGAAGCAGGATTAGTATTTCAGTGGCTGAATCTGTGTACACTGGAAGAAATCCATCTCTCTCCAACTCTCCACGTGCTGCAGAAATGCCAAGACCATTCAGAACAGGAAACTCCTTAACAGAGGCAGGGTATAGTACGGCTTTGTATTGCATTGGAATGCCTTTTCTAAAACTGTACTTAAAGTTTTGAGATGTTACTGTATCAGACGGCAAGCAGTGATAGCCACTAGGGCTATCTGGACCCTTGAGGTCTGCTACACAAAAATCTTGCAGATTAGAAGCATGGCAAGTGGAAGCAACAAAAGCACAAAATAGAAGAATCAGAATGCTATTCATCATCTCTTCTGATGAATTGAAGGGTTTAGAACATAAGAGGTTGTGTTGCATTGCATTGCTAGCCAATTAGCCATATTTATAGCCAGGCAAACATATGGGTTTCTGCAGAAACTGTGAAATTTAAGTCCTTTTTATAAATATTAATATTGTGAAATATTTTATTGTAAAAAGTTATTAAGTAAAAATATATTGTGAAAGAAATTATGTAGTTTTACTCTTAAAATTTATAATATAAATTTTCTATTATACTTTGATAAATATAAATATATTTATTAATGATACAGTTAAATCGTAAAATAATATATTAGAGTTAGATTTATATATATGTTTCTTTCTTAATAATAATTTTAGAAAAATTTTTCCACATATCCTACACAACTAATTAACTAGGTGCTCTCGTGTCCATTTATTTTCTTGTGGTTTAAAATGATTATAGTTTTAGTTTTAAAAATCCAAATTAACTTATATTTCATTTTTAATAAAACACTAATATGGTTGTTTATATTTTGTGTACAAAAATATTAGATTTCTGTGAGGTAGAGAAAATCATTCTTCATCGATAAACTAACCACAGTTTTTGATGTTTTTACACAACAACAATAAAAATATCACTTTAAAATAACTTTATTAAAACAACTTACTTTTTTAACAAATATATTAGACCAGAAGAATAATTAATTTCGAAAAAATGAAAAATAAAAAATCAATATTTTATTAAAATTAAAAACATTAATGAATTTTTCTTTAATTTAAAACTGTTATTGTCCCAGTCCAAATTTAGGCGTACTCAAAATTGTTAGGGGATCCGTTCTGTTTTTCGCAAATTTGTAAACGGGTTAGGAAACTAATTATGTTTTTTTTATTTGATAAAAAAATAAATTAAATACTACTAATTAATGGAGGTTTTATCATGTACCGAATTAATTTTGAATTTTGGTTAATACTCACATGCAATAATCCAAGATGTCTTTAATAAGATTGGAAAAAATTATTTAGACAATCCACATTTTCTCTTTATTTCTATTTAAGAACTCTATATATTAACTTGTTTAATTAAAGAATAATTTAAATTATTAAATAAAATATTTATAGAAATGATTGTACGATGGTGGTACAAACTCTGGATGTCAACATATCTGTCCAATTAAGATTACTTTGTAAAAGGGGATATTCTATGTAAAAAACATTAAACGCCGCTAACTAATTAGTTTGCTGTATTTAAGTTTTTAACCACAATTTTATTATAACTAAATATATTACAATATATATTAATAACATGCAATTATATTAATAACATAAATATAACTAAAACCTTTGTATTGAGTGTGGTATATAAGAAGATACGTTCTTACTGAAATCATATGAAATATCGAATGAACATTCGCATAAAAAAAAAAAAAAAAAAAAAAAAAAAAAAAAAAAAAAAAAAAAAAAAAAAACTCTCCAGCACTTAAGTTGATAACAGATTAGAAAGGGTAACAGTATAGAGAGTAATTATTTCCAGTTAATACATACGCTATTATACAAACTTCAATCGGAGCATTGTTAACATGATAATGAATAAATAATACTTTTTAAAATATTTATTTGAAAATAAAACAAATTGAAATCGAAATGTTACCACTTTCTTTAAGGTATGATTTGTCATTGACACTTCACTTCCCCGTAATGAATTCTTCTTCTCTTTTATCTATAATTTTTATTGTTACTTTTGTTATATTCAACTTAATTAAACATTATTGATGTGTGTTTATTGTCCTCAATCACTATGCACATGTACGTGATGAGTCTATTAAAAATAACGTAGAAAATAGACAAAACATACAACATTAATAATTAAATGGTCAAGATTAATATATATAGAAGGTAGTCTAATAAAAATATTTCTATTGATATTTTAAAAAATTCAAGCACGCAAAACCATGACAGAAAATATTTTTTTATATGTTCAATCCTAAAAAACAAATCATCCACATTCAGAAATGATTCTCTAGAGGTAAGAACTCTATAAATTATATTTTTACTCACTTTAATAAAAAATAAATTCATCTATAGTAAAAAGGAGTATTATTCACAAATTAATAATCATATATAATAGCTAAACTAATGTCTCAAATCTCAAAACAGGTTAAAAGTAAATTGGAGGAAAGATAGAAGCTTTTTATATAGCTAAATAATCATTGATATACAATAGGTTTTTTTTTTTTTTTTTTTTCAAGGTTTGAGGATAATTTTTTTTCGGATTGCTGGATTGTGATTTATCTATAAATGTGTATTGGTCTTATTTGTACAACGGATTAAATAAGTATCACTTTTTTTGTAACGGAAGGGGATTCTCATTGAATTCAGATAATTTTAAATTGATACGGAAGGAGTCTCTCATTGAATTCAGAGATAATCTTAAATTGTTTATAATATCGTAGTATAATTATTTGATTTTTATTTATAATATCATAGTATAATGGAGGGAGACTCTCAGATAATTTTAAATATTTATAATATCGTAATATAATTATTTGATTGATTTTGTGTAATGGAAGAAGACTCTTGTTGAATTTAGATAATCTTAAATGTTTATAATATCGTAGTATGATTATTTTGTATGTGAAAAAAATTATATAATCCACATGTTTTAATGTTTTATTTATGTATTTTTATTGCTGTGAAAAAATGTCTATAAAATGTGTGAAAAAAATGTATATCAAATGTGATATGGAGGAATAAATTAGAATCCATAAAAAGTAACCAATAAATTAGAATAAAAAATAACCAAAAGAAATTGAAAGAACTTTGCATTACATGATATGGTTGTAATTATAAAGACAATCAACATATTAAATATTCCTTACGGAATGTTGTTGGAGAGAGATAGTTAGCAATGAAAATTTTCGTCCATACAAATTACAAAACTAATATAAACAAAGTCATTCAGACAGATAAATGTTTATGACTTTGATTCGTGATTTTTGATGGAGAATGGAAAACAAAAAATTGAAGGATAAGATAAGAAAAAAAGAAAAAAAAAAAAACAATGTGTTATGGGAGAATGTACAATGTCGACTTCTCCTCGTTGAATGAAATTGAAAATGTAAAATATTTTAATTTGTAGTTTTAGAATTTCTTTCATATTTTTTAATGATAATGATATATTTCAATAGATCCATTTGAGAAACCCAGTACCAAGTTTTTTCCAACACTTGAAGAGTACTTTTTATTTAAATTAGATTTACAAATTCTCAACATAAACTTTAATAGTCAGGCCAAAAGCCAACTCTAACAAATGTGAGTGAAAATATTCCACTTTTCATATTAATGCCTCTAACTTATTCATATGTTTATCTCTGAAAATTCGTGTAAATTGAATTGCAGCCATCTTTTATATATCTTGACATGCAAAGTTGATAAAATTGTAAGGAGTAAGGAATTGAAAAAGAAAAAAAAAAACAAAAACACAAACATAAACATAAACATAAAGGAGTTGACAAAATTTTTCGAACTTCTGGATACACCATCAAAAGTGAAACCCTCAAACCATAAAGCTTCAGATCAAACATGATATAAAAACAAAACACTCACAAGCACAAATTTATTGTATTTTTACGATTAACTGGTAGAACAAACACCAGCTGTGAGTTGATTCATAAGCATTCCTAGCCTCTGCCACCAAAACGTGCCTTAACCTTCTTCACTTGGTCAACGTCAAGGAAGGTAGTTTGTGCAATCAATTCAGAAGGTATGTTGTTACCAAACAATAGAAGGTCAAGTAGTTGTGCTCCAGGGTTTGCGCTACTGAAAGCCAGAAAAGCAGTGGCTACTCCTTTTCCAGAATTCACTTGAAAATGCAATTGCCCTTGTGGGAAAACCATAACATCTCCTGGTTTCAACGTCTTCTTATAAACTGCAAATGGGGTCATGAAACCAGCAGTGATTTCACCTTTCACCATTATCAGAAGTTCAGTGGCAGCAGGGTGTGTGTGCATTGGGATTGATCCTCCTTTCGCTATGTCTAACCGTGCTGCTGATACACCAAGACCATTCAGACCTGGAAAATCAGTGACAAATGCAGAGGTTAATGCAGCGTTGAAAGTGTTTGTGGTGTTTCCAGCTACAAGGCCAGAGAACACAAAGTCATCCACCGTGACTGTGTTAGGTGGCTTGCAGTGATAGCCTGAAGGGCTATCTGGACCCTTTAGGTCTGCTACACAGAAATCATTGACAGCAGCATTGGAAGTGACTGATAGAAGAGCGAAGAGGAAAAGAATGTGAATCATCTTTATCTTGAAACTTCGATAAAGGGTTTTGGTGTGAAGGTAAAGTTGGAAAAGCTAGCTATTTATAGCGTTATTCGTGTATTGGACGACCGACTTTATATGCAGTAACCGAAAGCGAGTTCAATTTTATAATATATATAATCTCTTCTTGAATGTTCTTATGAATCAGTTTTACGTTACTTCTTTTTGTAATAAGATTTAAGATCAATACACCTGCTATATAAAAATATATATTTACACTGTATATCTTTCTGTCATGATATATGATTAGCACGTGGAACATCGTCGTGTACGACATGCAAACACGATCAGAGGATCTCTATAATGGTCCATGTGAATTTTATGGAATAGGTTAAAATGTGTAAGTGATGCAGTGTACATCATTGTTAAAAGTACGTAGGATGAAAATAATTGTAGGTTTTATTTGAGTACTAGCTGCTAGTACAACTACATATTATAGTTTACGAGTTTACTGTTTTTTTTCAAAGGATTGTTATTCTTATATAACATCTAATAACATTATTGATGTGAACGAGATTCACAGAATTTCGATCCAAAATGTCTTTTAGAAAGGAAGGGTGATATTGTGTGTTGTCTTTCTCTCTCAAATACATACAATCATTTCAATATCCCTTGAGTTTTAGTCTGCACACCTACTGCATTTTGATTTTAGTTCCGTTGTTTATTTATTTATATGTAACAAAAACCAGTTTTTCCTTAATACTTACTAAACAGTAATTTTGATTGAAGACGATTTAATTAACTGCAATAAGGAATTGGACAACAGCAATTTAGCCCTTGAACAGAAATATTAGTTCTTTAACACCACTATGCCACGCTGCTACCACATCACCTCTCTCATTATTGCACCTTCATATCAGAAAACACAACCTGGCATGCCGTCTCATCGCTCTGAACTTATTTCATGTTTCTTTGGATTTTTGTTAAAAAATAAATGAAAGTAGACGTGATCCATTTTGGTAAAAGTTAATCTTCCATAGTTTTTGCTTAAAATAATAATAGTTTACATGTTTCCGGCGGGAATCCAAAATATGATGTTGATCCTCCTCCTTTTTCCATGGTTGTTCATACATGAAAAAGATTTTGATAACTTCATATCACGCAATGATTGAGATTTTCCCTCGATCATACAGTGGTTCACGTGTTTTTCTTCATTTTTTTTTAATCAGCCCGTGCTTTACGTGTTGTTCTGCTAACTGATTGCAATGGCCCATGATTTTTTATTTCTTTTTTTCCTTATTTTGGTACAAGTTATGAAAAAATATAAATAATGGAAAATGATGCATGCACACTATTATACTAGTTGGCACCTAGATGAAAAAAAAGTTATATAATGTGATAGGATATAATAGGTCCCAATGGAATATTTTTTAGGTTTAAGATAATATTTTATAATATAGATGGATGGATGTCGTCTATTGAGATAATTGCATGTTTTTAAATCATAACATTAAATTTTAGATAGAAAATATATTTGGACAATATTATTTTTACAGCTAAGAGAGGAAAAGGAAGAGAAGTGAGAGAATAATACGTAGTTGTAATACTAAAATTTGAACTCATAAATATCGAGAGAGACCTACTTTAACTGAGTTAATTTCCAGAATTCCATTTTTATTAGTTGTTAATTGTTCTTCTGGCGAACGCTTAAAGTTTTGAAGTTTTGGAAAGGTTTAATAACCTAATATACTCGTTGATCACGAATTCCTTGTCACATCAATGGTATAGTGTGGTGTACATCTACTTCTGAGATGGAATAGATCTTTAGAGCGACTTGAAAGAGTGATCTTGCACTGATAAATTCAGCAGCACTTAAGCAAGGGACTTAATTGTGTGTTTCGACCAAGAAATTCACGAGAGAAATTTAGTTTTATTTAAAATATTTTATATAAGAAAAAATATGTTTTTTAAAGTAATTTGAAAGAAATTAAAATTTTATAAAAGTAATTATATTGTTTAAATTGAGAGCATTTCAAATTTTATATTTAAAAGACTAAAAATAAAAAAATATAATACTTTTAAATATATGAATTTTCTCTTTCATATTTCCTTTTTAATTTAATACTGATGAGGTGTTGTTGGTTTGATTATGGTAAAAATATTGTTAGGCTTAGTCTAGAGTTAAGTGCTATGATTTTAATATTATTTTTTTCTAAATATCGAAAATAAAATTAGATACTGTTAAGTTAGAGTTATTTTTCAATTAACATTGTTAAAAAAATGTTCATCTTTGATTAGTGTCAAACACATTCTTTTTCCAATTTATCTCAACTAACAGTGCCAGTTTTTTTAATTAATATTAATTAAATTTATTTTCTGAACAAGAGATTATTTTTTAATCAATGTTAATTAGAGGACTAGTTTTTTACGTTGTTGGATTTTTTATTAATGTTAATTTAGATATTTTTTTATTTATATTGTTAAGATTTATTTATTGTAAATCATTATTAATTACTTTTTAGATCGATATTATTCTTATCATCCCAGTCAATATTGGATAGAGCATCTTCGGAATATGTGAACTAAAATTTTATGATTGATAGGGTATCACGAATTTTTGTTGTTGATACATATAATAAATATTTTTTTCAACAACAGCAATATTTCTTTGTCAATAATTTGTTGCCATTTTTCTTCCATATTGACTGGAAAAATATGTGACAAATAATAACTAGAATTTTTTTCTCCACTGTGAGATGAAGGTAATGAAACTAGTTAATATTTGTACAATAGCTATTTAGTCCCCTGACTTTGTAAGAAAGCAACGTGCAAAGCAACATAATAGCAGCAACTATTGAAATAAAAATTATAAAGAAACTTACAAATTTGAAAGGGGACAATAAAAGGACCTGTGATTTATGGATTGAAATAATTATCTCTTGTCTCATTCTGTAATTGAAATAATGATATTTTATGTGTTTTTTTTATTATTATCTGGGATAAGAAAAGACATGCACATTCACATGAATAAAAAAAAGAATTATTCACTTTTAATTGTTAGATTTAATGTATATTTCTTTGATTAAATTAAGTTGTTTTTAATCAGCAAAATAAATAGTATTATTGTAGCATATAGGAGTAAATGAATAATTTATGATTACATGCATATCTTCTTTCAATCCCTATTTATATTTCTTTCTTTTACTTCTCATTTCCTTTCATGCTAATAGATATATTATATTGTATAAAATTTCAGCCTAGTTTTCTTATAAATGGAATTACATTTGTCATAATCATTAATACAAAATATTAAGTCATAGTCCACGATTTTTTTAGTTAGGTATGTAAATATGTTTCTCTAGTCATCCCTGAAAAGCACATTAAGCAAATAGAATGATTTCTTAAGAAACTTGATCATAGCAATCATTGGTGCAATTTGTTACCATAAAGTTGTAATAATGTATGGTTTGCAAGCTTCTTTCAATTGTTCAATTGGCCTACATGCTATTGTTATTGATTCACTACATTTTACAAGTCTTATCAGCAACAGTGACCATCCCACCTCATAAAGCATAGAAGCAATATACAAGCAACAATAAACATATGTGAACTGCAACATAATTTCAGACACTTTTGCTTTCTAAACCTTTTAATTGCACTATGTTCCCTACAATGACCTTTTATGCATGTATCATTGATTCCCCACCTTTTCCTATAGACTCTTATGTGTTACCTTATTGATTTTAAACACATTACAGAATTCAAACACTAATATGAGTAGGCAACTTATGCTTTTGAAAATTTATTACTTATCTACTCTCATGTTTTTTTTAGTTATGCTACAATGAATATCTGGCATCCATTATTGTATTTCTGAATATGTTTTTATGTTTTTCAAACCTTCGAAAATATGATCATCCACACAAATATTATATTTGCTACTTAATTTTATAATATTAAATTGACAGAAATGTTGCTTTCGCATTAAATGATACACATAATTAACATCAACCCATTTATTGTATAGGCTCTAGACTCCTTTGGAATTTTAACCGAAAAACATATTACTAGTATTCATAAGTTAGTCCAGACATATGCATGATCTGTTAGATATTAATTTAAAAAGCTAATTATTTAAAAACTAATTTTTAATTATCAAATAAAATAATTACTAATTATAATTAAAATAATTATTAAATTAAATTTTAGTTGTTAAATAACTATAAAATAAAAATAATAATTAAATTTAGTAACCAATTAATTAAGTTAAGATAATTGATATTTAATATTAATTATTAAAATTTTAATAATTTATAGTAAATTATAATAATAATATTATTATTATTATTATTAATGATATTGATACTAATAATACCTTTAATAATAATATAATAAGAATAGTAAATTTTGTTAAAGTTATTATTAGTATCAATGTCGTTAGTAATAATAATAATTTTCTTCTATTTATGTCAATTATGTTTAATGTAACATTATTAACAATTTTAACTATCAAAACTTTTTTATTTTAATTAATGATTTAACGACTCTATTTTTATTTACCTAGCAGGCAATTATTATTATAATTATTTAACGTTAACTTTAAACTTATTAATATTATTATTAGTTATAACCAAAAGAACATTAATAATATTATTAATATTAACAATAATAATAATAATAATATTATTATTATTATTATTATTATTAATAAAGAGACCTATATTTTACTTCTTTAATTAACATTAATAATATCATCAATAATACTAAATCAAAAGATAGATGCATTAAAAATTACTGCAATTAACGTTGAACTAATACTCTCAAGTAAAAAGTTTAAGCACACATGATCCAAACCTCTAAAAGGAAAAGGCAAGGACATTCACAACATTATCATTTATTATGATTAGCAACAAACAGTATGAACAATCAATTCATGAACAATCTTAGTCTCTGCCACCAAAATGAGACTTAAGCTTCTTCACTTGTCCTACATTAAGCAAGGTAGTTTGTGCAATCAACCACTATGCAAATTGTTACCAAATAACAAAACATCAAGAAGTTGTGCTCCAGGGTTTTCACTGCTGAATGCCAGAAAAGCAGTGGCTTTTCCTTTTCCAGAATTCACTTGAAAATGCAATTGCCCTTGTGGGAAAACCATAACATCTCCTGGTTTAAGTGTCTTCTTATAAACTGCAGATGGTGTCATAAAACCAGCAGTGATTTCTCCTTTCACCATCATCAGAAGCTCAGTGGCAGCAGGGTGTGTGTGCATTGGAACTGATCCACCTTTTTGTATGTCTACCCGTGCTGCTGATACACCAAGACCATTCAGACCTGAAAAATCAGTGACAAATGCAGTGGTTAATGCAGATTTGAAAGTGTTTGTGGTGTTTCCAGCTACAAAGTGAGAGAACACAAAGTCATCCACCGTAACATTTTTAGGGTTTTTGCACTGATAGCCTGAAGGGCTATCTGAACACTTTAGGTCTGCTACACAGAAATCGTTGACTGCACCATAGGAAGTGGATGAGAGAAGAGTGAAGAGGAAAAGAATGAGAGTGATCTTCTTCATCTTGGAACAATTTGGTGTGAAGGTAATGTGAAGTTGGCTAGCTATTTATAAATAATTTTATCTTAAAATTAACTTTGCTATTTAAAAAAAATCATTTTTTAAAATTATACTTTATTATGTTAAAACTAAAATTTTGTACACATATTATGTATTATATAAAAAACAAAAAAATTAGTTTAAATATTTTAAAATATAATATATTTAAATATTAAAATTAAAATTTACATACATACGAAATCCTTATTTATTATTTTGTTATCAACCATAAAGAGGACGAGCTTCTTAACACTACAAGAAAAAAAATTGTTTAAAGACTAAGTTTTAGCTATCAAATAAAATGGTTGCTAATTGTGACAAAAATAGTCACCAAATTAAATTTTGGTTGTTAAATAACTACAAAATATAAGTAATGATTAGATTTAGTGACCAATTAAAGTCAAATAATTGGTATTTAACATTAGATACTAAGGTTTTAGTGACCTATACCATTAGATTCTAAATTAGTATCTAACTTAGATACTAATTTAGAATATAATGGCATAGGTTAATAAAACTTTAGTATCTAATGTTAGATACCAATTATTTGACTTTAATTGGTTACTAAATCTAATCATTACTTCTATTTTATAATTATTTAGCAACCAAAATCTAATTTAGTGACTATTTTTTTCACAATTAGCAATCATTCTATTTAGTAGCTAAAACTTAATCTCTAACTAAATTTTTTCTTAGTTAATGATATAAAAACTTTCAAATTAATAATTCTTAGTTAGTTAATAATATAAAAACCTTCAAACTAATCATGCAATTGTATATATTAATCTCCAAATGCAATTGTTTAATGACTCCCAATGATGACATCTGGATACAAAATGCATTTAATTTTTACCTTAAGAGTAAATGTCACTTTAATTTAAAAAAAAAAACATTAAAACTCTAAATTTATGGGAAAAATAAACTTATTTTTATTTATTATACTAATATGGAAAATAAAGAGCTAATGACTAAATAAGAGTAACTCTTATAATTAGGACGAATTTTTTTTCTATATCTTCATTCTTTCTTCTTGCAATTTTATAAGGAAAATAAAATTTATTTTAAAATTATATTTTAGATTTTTTAATTTAAAATATAATTAATTTTATCTTTAATTTTATTATTTAAATTATTATTTTTTATTTTAGAGATTGTACTATATAAAATTTTAAAAAAAATTAGAAAAATATGGAAATACAAGAAGAAAAGTATGAATAGTTAGTTCATCTTCAATTTGCGCTAGTTGGCCCAATGGGTTATCACGGGCTACCAAAATTTCGATCCAATATCCATCATCCCAATGACCACAATTTATAAGATAAGATTTTGGTGCATGGGGAAAAACATAATTAGTAAAAGAGTGTTCACTGAAGACAATTAGTAAGATTCTTTTACGGAAATTAATCATCAACAATATATTAGATATAAAAAATATATAAAATGGTGTAGAAACCTTTCAAAACCAAATTTAAAACTGATTTGAGATTTTTTTTTTTTTTTTCTGATTTCGTGCTTACTAGTTGCAATCACTAAAATAGCCAGTCCTGGAATTAAATAATCTAGGACCAAGCATAATTAGTATATAACATTTTATAGACATATATTAACATTGATAAAAGAAAATGCATAAACACATTAAAGTAAAACCAAAACATTTGATAGTGGTTAGTACATATGAAAAAAAAATTATATCTAAATTAGGAAACATTTTATATGGGATATACTAAATTAAAGAAGCAGGTAATGATACAATTTAGTAATATTTAAGCTTGAGGTATTATGTGTGCTAGATCCGAAGCCCCGAGAATGTCGCTTAAAAGGGACGTAAGGAACAGTATTATTATAAAAAAAAAATAGCAGGAAAAAATTGACTAAATCTTTCAGGATCTGAATCACATTTGATTTCAACAATAATTATCATTACGAATTAAAATAGAGTTAAGACTATTTATTCTGATGTAATAACTTAAACGTCACTCTTTATTGATAAAGCAATTAAATATTTCATTCTTGAACTTTGTATTTTTCTTTTATCACAAGACATACACTGTTATTGCTAAAATTCCCCTTCATTTTTTTTTCAATTATCTTTTATATTTTCTCAAATTCCTAACTATTTTTCTTGTGAAATAAAAATTGAAAATTATTAAAAAATTCAAAAATAAAAATTCGTATTTCTTCATTAAATATCAAATATTTATAGATACTATAATGCATAAATTGATTATATAATGTAATATGATGTTTGTTAAAAAAATTAGGTTTATTTATTAAATTAAAGTACATTTTTGAAGTGATTTAATGTTACAGTTTATTATCTGTTAAAAGGTTACACATTTCTTCAATTTCTCTTTTAAATTTAAAACCATATTTTCAATAAATATGTATATTTTATACATATTTTTAAATATTTCATTTTTTTAAAATTGATTACACATATTTATGTATGACTTTAAAGTTTTAAAATAATTTTAAATTTATATTTATGAATCTTAAAATAAATTTAAAAATGTATTTAAAAATATGGTCAAATATACGTACCCCAGTTTAATTTTATAATAAATAGTATTCACTTTTTCGCCTCCTTATAACTTTGTTTAGATCGTGTTGATATGCAAATACACTATTATCCCTACAAGAAAAAATTCTTTAATGACTAATTTTTAATTAGTCATTAAATTTAATTATCTTATATTATTTGATCATTAAATTTAATTATTATTTTTATTTTATAATTACTTATCAAGCAATTAAAATATAATTTGATAACTATTTTAATTATAATTAGCAATTATTTTATTTTAATAGTTAAAAATTAGTTTTTAAATAACTTTTTCCTTATAATATAATTTATGAATTGTCACGTAAACTCTATCGCAAGTATTGCTACTGCAATTATTCTTAAAAGTCATATATAGAATATTTGAATCAATTACTTTATCAATTAAAATTCCTGATTGCTCAACTCTGTAGTAAAAGTATATATTCTTACTTCTTTCTTTGCTACAACCGAAAAAGAAACTTAGAATTTATATACCTCTGCATCGTTCTATCATGGTACTAATTATAGTTATCATGGAACTAATTTAGAAAACAGCTTTTAAAACAAAGAGATGAAAAGTAAATCAAACATGCAAGCCCTTAAATTTAGACTTCTTCCCTTTATTTGGCTCAGTTGCAAATCACATACACAAGAAAGAAACATCTTGGTAAAAGTGATAGCACAAGTAACAGTATTAGATGAAAGATATAAAGAAGTAGACTAATGAAGTTTACGTAGATCTCAATCTACTACTATTCTTAATAACTCTACTTTCCAGCACACTCCCTCCTTCATGAAATCTTCAAACATCAAAATGAAAAATACAATGAAACACATGCACAACATTATTATTGACTGTGATTAGAAACAAACATAGGAATGATCAATTCATGAGAAACCCTATCCACTGCCACCCAAACGAGCCTTAAGCTTCTTCACTTGTGCATAATCAAGTAAAGTAGTTTGTGAAATCAACTGGGAGGGCAAGTTGTTGCCGAACAAAAGAAAGTCAAGTAGTTGTGCTCCTGGGCTTGGATTGCTGAAAGCAAGATAAGCAGTGGCTTTTCCCTTACCAGAATTTACCTGGAAATGCAAGAGCCCTTGTGGGAAAACCATAACATCTCCTGGTTTCAGAGTCTTCTGATAAGCTGCAGCAGGTGTTATGAAGCCAGCAGTGATCTCACCCTTCACCATTATGAGTACTTCACTTGAAGCAGTGTGTGAGTGCAGTGGAACAAATCCACCTTTGGCTAGGTCTAGCCGTGCTACAGATAAACCAAGACCATTCACACCAGGAAGCTCAGTGACAAATGCTGGTGTTACTGCTGCATTGAAAAGGCCTGAGGTGTTTCCTGCTACCAAACCAGAGAACACAAAGTCATCCACTGTCACTGTGTTGGGTGGCTTGCACTCATAGCCTGAAGGGCCATTTGGACCATTTAGGTTTGCTACGCAGAAATCATTGACAAAAGCATGGGAAGTGGATGCGAGAAGAGCCAAAAGGAAAAGGGTGTGAATCATCTTCATCTTAGAATTTTGATGAATGAATGGTTTTGGTGTGAAAGTGGTGTGGGATTAGGTAGCCATTTATAGGGCAAATTTTACAAGTTGGAGACTAAACTAAGAGATCGCCATGCAGTAACGTAGAATTCAGTTCCACATGGCAATAACTCAAGTCAAAGCAAGTTTAGTTTTATAATATATATGGAAAAATGTTGAACATTGACTGAAAGAATATAAAAAATATCTTAAGAGTTGATGACAAAATAAGAGAGAAATAAAAGGAAATTAAAATGAATATTTTTTAAGAGTTTAATAAACATGAGATTTTAAAAGAACCGTGAACAATTAAAATATTTTTTATGATTTATAGTAATTATTATTAAACTTGATAGAAAGTTTGTAGTTAGATGGTAATTAAAAAAGCTGTATGTATATATTTATTTTCGCAAATTTTAAATCATAACAATTGAGGAATCTTCTGTAGATTTTGTAACAAGCAATAATTAATTGTGGATTTTCCCTGTATATATACTCCATTTTCGCGTGCTAAGCCATGTGCCATAGCTGTGATTTTCTTTTTCTTTTTTTAGTGAGACTGTGTATTATTATGAATAAACAAGAATAAACAATGCGCTGGTTTTCTAATAAATTTCAAATATGAATTTTCCATTGACTTTTACATATAGAAATATTACTTCAGTAGTTTTCATTTTGAGGTATTATATATGTGCTAGATCCAATGCCCCCGAAAAAATGGCTTAAAGATGCAGGAATGGTTGACATTGGGGTCATGAATTATCATTATAAAAAATTAAAATAGTGATTCATGCATGACTAGTATTAGACAATAAAATGAACTGTTATTATATATAAAAAAAAAAAAAAAAAGTACTGATTCATGCAATAGTACAAAATATTTGTTCTTTTTTATTATTTTGAATAAGTGAATTTTTTTTGTTTGTCTACTATTTTCCACCGTATAAAGTAAGGAAAACGGTTTGCTTATTTTGGCAAGGAAATGAAAAAATTGACTTGTGCGTCTAACTATTTTTTGTCCATGAACTGTACTCTCTGAAAATTAACGTGTACCTTTTCTTTCTAGAAAAATAAGGGGGTGTGCTAATGAAAAAAATTAAAGGGTAAAATGGTATTTTCCTTTTAAGTTGGAGGTGCCCGAAGAAAGCGACGCAGTCCTAGAAAGAATACTCTGAGGTAAATGAGTGTGGACTTTGAATTTTACTGTAGCTAGAAAATTGGGTCTGACTTGTGTAGCCCAAACCAAATCGACGTATAGCCCAAACTTTGTTCAAAATATCAAGGTAATTGTTTCCTGCACTCCACATTTGCTTTCTGCACCTCATCAGTATTGCATAATGACAGGAACACCCTTAGCAGTACATTGAAAGTGAGGAACGGTACTGTGGTGGCTGGTGGGTGGTCTATGACGTCGACTGTGGTGGTAGGTGGTGGAAGACAGTCTTCTCCGGCAGCATGTTCGTGAGTGAGGTAAGTTAGTTTTGGAGTTAATTTTGATTTTTTGTATGGGGGTACACCATACATGAATTCCAAAAATTATTTTTCGAAAACGGTTTACGGAAAAGAAAATCTGGAACAGAGATGCATGAATTGGGTTATGGAAAATTTTTCCGTAATTAAGTTTTGTATTGCAAAAATATTTTTTTCCATAAGAAAGGGGTATGAGGAGAAGTCAATATGAAAAAAGTGTTTTGTAAAAAGGAACGTCTTCCAAAAAATATTTTTGGGAAGTCAATTTATATTTTTTGAAAAATGTTTTTTGAAAGATAAATAGTGACTTACGGAAATATTTTTTTAAAAGATATTTTTTGACTTCTAATGACTTCCGAAAAAAGATTTCCGTAATCAAAGGAGCATTATCGTCCAATCACTTTTATGGGTGCAGGAACCAAATATGGGGTTGCAGGAACCAATTTCCAAATATCAAGCCCATTACATGCCATTCAAATCCACATGACATGGCCCGTTTTTCCTTTACTTTAAAGTATATAGTTAATGTTTATAACCAAAAAAATATTTATTTAATTCAAATTCAATATACTAATTATTAAATTTTGATGCTTTTAATTTAGATATTTTATGAAAATTTTAATTTTACTATTTCGTATAATTTGTATGTATATCTCTCAATAGTAAAATTATAGAATTATATCAATGTCAATTATCTTTTCATCACTTTTTATGTTTTCTTTAATCATATAATCTATTTTATATCATATTTATCTGTCTTTTTCTTCGTATCTATTTTACAGTTGTATTATTTTATTGCACAAAAAAACACATGCCGAGGTAGTGTAGTCTATTCTTATAAAAATAAAACAAAACCAACAGTTGTTTTAACTGTGACTAGAGAAATATGAAAGAAAAAATCGAGTTTGATTTCTCTTTTCAACTAGAACCATTTTTAAAATCTATTTTTACAACATTTATTTTTAAAACTAATTGAAAAAAAAGTTTTGGTTTAAAAGTTAGTTTCAAATGAAAAGCGTTTTTAAAAAGTTGATTTTAAAACAAAATTTACTTTGTCTACAATTTTTTAAAACAATTACTTTAAATCAATTTAGTAAAACCAATTTAGCTTTACAAGAGAATGATTTAATTTTGAAAATAGATTTACATTTATAATTTTAAATGCATTATTTTAATCTTGAACAAAAACAAACCAGCAAAATGACTAGTGTGTAGTCTAGCTTTTAATAGAATTCCAATTTCGCATGTGATACCTTTATCTTCAGTCGCATTCCAAGCTACAATGGTCCATAACCATTATTTCTTGTCCAAAGAGATAAACAATGGCATTAATAAATTTTCTAAAACAAGTTTACGTTAAAATTTAAAAATTTTGCATTCCACCTTATCATGCTAAGATAGATTGAGAAATAATGCTAATTCTATTTAATTGTTTCCTAGTTTCCCTTATTTTTTTTAAGTATAATTTCTTATAAATAATTTTTATATTAACAAATATTTTCTTGATATATGTCAGCTTTTGTTGGCAGATACTCAAATTTATAACGTATATATTTCTTTCTTTTACTTTACCACCAAACCAACTTCCTTAGGTTTTCTTAGAATATTTGATATATTATTACTTAGTTTTATTACATAGTTTCATCACAATCCTTAAACTTTAAAAAACAACTCAGATATTTACTTGACTCGCAGAACAAAACACAATTACGAGGTTAAGGACAAACAGCATCTTTTTGGAAAAAGAAATAATATTACAACATTTATCCAACATTTATCTAACAGTGGCAAACTGTTCTAAACATAGTCATGCTCAACTCTCAACACATTTACCTTTCGAGCAGAAATAGAAAACAAAGTGAATTACACGAGTTTATTAACTCAGCATTGACACGAGCAATTCAATGAGTAGGAGACCTGGACAAAGTCTAAGGAATTGAAACAACACAAGGAATAATGAGTTAAGCAAAATAATAAACAATTCATAAATGATAACCATGAGACTGTGCATGCCCTAGCTTAGCCACTGCCTCCAAGAACACCCTTAAGCTTCTTGACTAGGTCAGGGTCAAGGAAAGTGGTCTGTGTGATCAAAGGTGTAGAGAAGTTGCTGGCAAACAGTGCAAAGTCAAGGATTTGGAGGCCAGGGTTTGCACTGCTGAAAACAGCAAAAGCAAGGGCCTTCCTCTTATGAGCTGCTACTTGAAAGTGCAACAACCCTTGTGGGAAGACCATAAGCTCTCCCCTTTTCAGTACCTTCTGATACACAACGTTACTTGATGATATGAATCCAGCAACGATGTGACCCTGAAGCACTATCAGAAGTTCATTGGCACCAGGATGAGTGTGCAGTGGAATGACTCCAGCAGGACCAAGGTCTAACCTTGCTGTAGAGAGTCCAAGGCCATTAAGACCTGGGAATTGACCAACAAAAGCTGGGGACACAGCAGCATTGATTATGTTTGTGACATTTGCAGCTTCAGATAAGCTGGTATATGCAAAGTCATCTGAAGTAACTTTGGCAGGTGGAACGCAGGGATAGCCTGCAGGGCCATCAGCACCTTTGAGGTCTGCCACACAGAAGTCTTGAACTGTAGCATGGGAAGTGGATAAGAGAAAGGAAAGGAGGAAGGCAATTTGGAGAAACATCTTAACTTGTTAGAAGTGTGAAACTGTGAATGAGAATGTGAGAATGGTAGGCTATATGATGGTGCTATATATATATATATAAAGTGTGTTGTGAGTTGGAGGCTGATCATATACCATGCAGCTAATAACGACAAATGCAAAATTAGAGCCAGAGAAACACTTTATGGATTCTGCAGAACATTCCAGCTGAAGAGGTCCCCCCTTGTGGCATCAGACAAAGAAAATGAAAAGTTGTTTTCATAATAATTAGACCTTTTTGGCAAGTAAAGTTGGTCCTAATTAACTGTTGGTTTTTTTTATTCTAATGCTGTGAGGCTAATCAGATAGGAAACAGTAAATACTTCTGAAAAAATTATTTTTCTTCTCCAAAATTTTTTAAGAAAAGTTCAGCTAAGTTTTATTTTATTGGATAATGCTAATGAACGAAGCTTCCTGTCATACTAAAAAGGTAAAGCTTCATTGGCTACTTTGCAAGTCTTTGCTAGTAACTAATCATCAGATATGAATCAATCTACATCATGTGGAAATTACACCCACCAATATGTCATGTCAAGCGGGTAATTATCTTATTTTTCCCAATTTTGGAGAATCCGAAGATATTTTGAGTGTGTTAATGAAAAATTCCAGGAAGAAACTACTTAGAATGTGGTCCAACGTCATGTGCGAAGGATAGGAAGGGCATGAATACAGACATTTGACAGCTAAAAGCTTTGCTGTTCTTTCAATAAGAACCAAGTAAATGTGTGGAAAAGAGAAAGGCCCTTCCTGCTAAGATTTCTTATCAGTATCATTTGGCAGATATAGCAGACTCTATGGCGTAACTAAAGGGCACTAAGAAAGTTTAGATTGTCCCTTTGTCCTTTGTGATGTTAGCTTTTGGCATTAAGTATAAGCTCTTACATTCCCAGATAAGATTTATTTGATAAACTTTTTACATAGATATTTTTAAGAAGATCAAAGTCGAAAGTTAATTTAAAGAAATTTTTTATAGTAATTTCTTTGAAAACTTACTAAAATTTTATGTAAAAGTTAATTTTAGCTTATGATTAGTTTAATTTCATTTCTTTAATTCTTTCTTGTGATTATGAAGTAATTTATCAAACATATCTCTAATTGTAAAGTAACAATGGAGAGTTAAAATGCTCAATGGTTGGTTAGTATCTTAAGTTTTTACATATTTAATTTCAACCCTTAATTCAAGACCAAAAACTGTTACTAATATTTGTGACATTTCATGTGCAGGGTTTCTTGAAGACGTGGTAGAAGTGAACAAGTCACTGCAAGATTAAGATCTTCTTTCTGATACATGAAAAGTAGAATCTGAGATCGATGTTTACTGAAGTTTCCTTTTCAGTATTCACTGTGACCGTGATCTTCTTCCCTGGATTCCTTTGGACTTTATTGGACAACGACTAGGCCATAAATCTAACCATGCAAAATGAATGATGGATCTGCATCCACACTGAAGCGTATAGTATCTGTCTTCCAGTAGATTCCGCGGTTACACTATTTCTAACAGTTTCTTTGCTGTCCCTCAAATTCTTTTCAAGTGGAAAACCAAAGGGGAAAGAATAGTGAGGTATTTCACTCCAACGCATATATAAAAGTACAAAATCTCTGGTGAAAATTGAAGAGACTGAAACTGCAAACAATTCTGATACAATGTTCCTTGTTGCTTGAAAAAATATGGACAAAAAGTTAACTTCCTACGTAAACAAAAACTACACGGACAGAAAAAAAAAAAAAAATACTACTGCATGAATATCGAATGATTGGTCCTTTTTGTCAGTCTTGGCTTAATAGATGCATGGAACTATCATAATGTTTGTGTAAACAGTTCCTAGCATAGGTTTTAAATTTTGCAATTTTGTTGAGTTTTCTGATATATATTGTAAAAAATTGCAAACAACTGAGTTGATATTTAAAATTATGGTCTCAAACACTTGCAGAACTTTGGCAGATTGGCCAAAATCTGAAACTTTGGCAGAAAGATTTTGGTTTGAGATAAAACTAAAAAAGGGACATATCGCACGACATGTCATTATCTTTTCATAAATACATGAAAGATACTGAGAATTATTCTCACGTAATTTGTTTTGCAAGTTACGATAAACCAATAACTATTGAACAATACTTTTTTTCAACTTAATTGATTTATAATTAGTAATAAAGAACCTAGATTAATATGAATATTTATTTTACATAATATTGAAATAAAATTGTAATTATTACAATAAAAAATAAACGATAATTAATTTAAAATGTACTGAGAGATCTAAATTAAAAATAAGACATTTTAATATTTTATAAATGAATATAAATTTTATTTTACAAGTTAATTTTATAAGATTGAGTTAAATTTAAATTTTATTTTTTGATATAAAAAATTATAAAAATACTTAAATAAAAAGAAAGGGCATGTGGAAGGAGTATTATTAGATGAGTTGAAAAAAATTGCATGAAATTTAGAATATAGAAATTTATGTGTATATACTTTAGATGAAAAAAGAAAGCTCGATAGGAAAGGAAAAGGGAAGAAGAAGGTGATCAATATAATGTGTGTAAGATTTAGTATATGAAAACAAAAATTGAAGTTGTTAAGAATATTATAACTTGCTGCATTACTGTGGAAAGGAAATATAAATTAAGTTACTTTCCAATAATCCATTTACATTGAGTTTAATTGGTGAATTTCTTTTAAAAAGCTAAAATTTGACTCTTTTCCAAACTGAGTTTTTACCGTTTGATAAAGAATTGGTATGCTTATTGCTTTTTTTAGGTGAGCAAGAATTTGCTAATTTAATTACATGGGTAAAAGGTGTAGATATAACTTTAATGCCTTGGTCTATTATAAATCAGTAAAGTAACCATGTACGAAATATATGTTTTAACTAACCAATTTGCATGTAGTAAATTTTCAGGGCTGGGATGTGAGTAAGTAGGTCCTTGAATATTAATGAAATTTGAATTGTTATGACTTTTAAGATTTAGAAAAAAATAAAATTCAAAAATGTTTATTATCAAACACAAATTTAATTTATGAAATTATATAAATATAAAAGTTTGTATTTAGAAGTAAAACAACACAGGGAAGAATATTCAACAAGTATTTTATTCTTCAACAGGAAAAAAAATATTAATTTTTAAAATTTCACAATCAAGAACTATTTTATTCTTTAGGCATTTATTTATTTAATATTTTTCTTCTCTTGCACTCATTACTGCTAAAAATATTCACTTAACGAGTGGAAAACAAAAGAAATAAAGATCAACTAATTAAAATTGCTTAACGATAAGATAGGTTGCTAAGTGAGACGTCTCGTAAAGTGAACAATTTTTTATGTCATTTTACCTCAATAAGATATCTTATCATTAACTGAAAGTTCACTTTGTATACTAAAAGAAAAGAAGATCCGGTTAGGGAGGACACTTTTATACTGCAATAAGAAATAGATAGGTCAGCATATTATGAACATGGAAAGTTTGGGAGAGACTTCCATCATCTTAAAGCTTCACAATTTCTTATATTTTTTTTTTATACAAATGTCATATATTAATTATCTCATTGAGTAGAACTAGATGTAATGAATTTTCTTTTTATTTTAATATATTTTTCTTTGACAACTCTTAAGTTTATGTTTCATTTGTATTGGTTGATTATATATAATTAATTAAGTTTCACTGCATTGAAAATGTTTTAAAGTTGTTGACTATGATTGAATAACTAAGAAATTTTATGCGACGCCCTGCATCTCCAGACTCTCTCCTCCGTGCCTCTCTCTCGCTTTCTCAAAAATCTCTCTTCCTTCTTTCTAGTTTTTCTCCCTCCATACATCATCTGTTTTAAAATTTAAATATATCATGCAGTAGCTAAGGAGTTAAGGATCATTTCTAACCGATCAGAATCTCAAGCAGAGTAAGTTCATGTTTGCTCTAAAGATCTCTTATTCTCTATTTTTCGCTAAGTTTTTGTCATCAATATTAATGGGAACAGTTGAGAAAAGTGTTTCTCTCAACTTGATTAAGGTTATACTAAAAGTTGGTGTTATTTGGAAAACTTGTTCTAGATCCCTAAAGTCGGACTAGTGTTATTGCCTGACCGGAGAAATTGCTAGGGAATCGTTGTCTGAGGTAAGGGAAGCTAGTAACTTATTTTAGTTATTTACTTTCAAATAGAACCTTAGAATAAAAGACTCAGATATATGATTATCAGTGCTCAAGTCTTTCTTGCAGGTCTGACTGGTCCTTGAGCACTAATTGAATTTGGTTATTTATTGTGATTTGGTATAATTAATTGAATTGTTTTAAGTAATGATGTTAGAAAGAAATATGTGAGAACATTTTGGTTGTTGTTTGATGAAATTGATGTGTTATGTGTGATGACTGAGTTATAGACTTGTATGTAATCATTTTGGTTGAAATGAAATCAGTGTACTGGGGGTTGAAAGGAAACCAAGGTACCATGGTTACATATATCTCTATATGCTTCAGTATGATGAAATTGATGTGTTATGTGTGATGACTGAGTTATAGACTTGTATGTAATCATTTTGATTGAAATGAAACCAGTGTACTGGGGGTTGAAAGGAAATCAAGATACCATGATTACACATGCACCTATAAGCTTCAGAATGGTTGAATATGATTGTTGTTATGACTGAATGATGAATGCATTTGCAATCATTTTGATTGAAATGAAACCAGAGTACTGGGGATTGAAAGGAAATCAAGGTACGGTGATTGCAGATGGATCATTATAAGGTTAATGAATTTGGAATAAAGTATGAAAGTTTGTGATTGAATGTTAAACTTAGTTTTATTCGACTTAAGAATTCGTATTTGCATTTGTAAATCTAATCACTTCAATTCTTTTCACTCTTATAAGCTAAAAACATTATTTCACTAGCTTACCCTTGTTTTTCTTGTTGTTTTGTGAACTGCGATGATTGTACTATGTACATGAGCAGGTGCAGATGCAGGTTTAGGAGCACCTTAAAGATGATGTACTCTTAAATCGATCTCCTTTTGTCTTGTATATATGTTTTTGTTGTAGTTAAAGACTCTATAACCTTGAGATGGTTTTCCTTTTGTCATGAGAATAGTTATACATAACTCTGATGTATCTGAACACTTTTTGTAATACTTTGAACCTTAAATGGACGTTAATACTTGGTAACAGAGTTACATTTTACACTAGACAGGATATTTAATATCTTGATCATTCTTATAATACTTACTATTTATACAATTTTTATGTAAAAGTAACTAAAAAATTATAATTTCTATATTAAGATTTGGGTTTTTTTTAATAAGAAATTAAGAATTGAGTAAATTACATTCTAAAGAAAAAAAAGTTATATTGAAAGGTTGAAAATTATCGTGTCTAAGTTCATGAAATCTAACTCATAATTATATACTTATATTATTTTAAGTATTTTTTATTTAAAAATATAAAAAAAATATTTAGTTCGTTATTCTAATTATAAAATAATAACTATTCTCATTGCTTCAACATTGATTTAAATTTTGTAAGTCTTAATTAGTAAATATTTAAATTATCAACTAGTACAAATTATTGCCAAAGACAACTTATTTTATCAATATACTACTTTTTTTATAGGTTTGCTGCATAGTTAACACATCAACTTAAAAGAATAGGCATTAAATGTTGCACATCTGGTATTCATATATTCAAATCACATTTTTGTGAAAAAAATACTTAAGTCGCTAATAAAAAAAGTAAATATACACATTTATTTGATAAGTGGGGTTAATTGAAGTAATGTGATTGAGAAAACCAATAAAGAATAGGTTAAATAAATTATTAATATTTTATTTCACAACAGACACCGAACATTGGTAAACAGTAAAAAAAAAAAAAAATTCATGAACATGTGGGTTTAATGTACTAGTTTTCCGCTACATCTTAACTTAAATTTTATGTATAATACTATTATTTATCAATGATCCAACAAATGGAAAAAAAAAAATGAGAATAGCTGATATTTATTTTTATTATTACTTTACTTTTTTTGTATCTGTATTTTTTTAAAAATTATATTCGTTTATAATTATGTCAGGTTTGATACCTATAAAAAAAGTAGGATTCGATTTGCAAAACAATATCTAATATATTAGATTTTTTAAGTGTTATAGACATATATACTATTGATACTAGCTGACCAAAAAAGAATTATTATTGATACTAAAAGGATGATTAATCACATAAGGAATATTACGCTGTTAATTCCTTAATTAGATACTAATTAAATAGCAAGTATTAAAATTATTGAATCCAGTTAATTTAAGTATGTGGAAGTAAAAAGTTCATTAAAATATCATAAATAGATTATATTTGTGGTGAAGTATGCATGGTTTATTTATTGTATATTTATTATACCAATAATATATTTTGTTGAATTAAACGTCGGAAATCCTTTACAGAAATTTAACTCCCTTTTAATCGAAGAAACAAGAAAGGATGTTTCGATGTAATTAAAGAATTACATATGAGTAAGCTTTGATCTTATAAGATCATCAAGACCTATCTTGAATTAATGGTATGAACGGAATTAGGTAACTTATTGTTTAATAAAACACTAATAAGGTATTAAGGTAATTGGATCTTTTACAAGTAAAAAAAATTCATTAAAATATTATATGATGTATTTATTGCATACTTATTAAACCATCAAAACACTTTACTATCATGTAAAGGAAGTGAGAAGACATTTTACATATTCAAAGAAAAATAAATAAAAAATTACATGAGAACAAATTAAAGAAAATCCTAGTCTTGTAAGGTCATAATATATCATTTCATTTTAACATCAATTAATCGATTAATAAATTAGTATGTAAAATCAACATTTATTATAAATCACTTCTAAATTGAATTTTTAGGAAATTATATTAAATTTTAATTTTCGATCTTTTCATCTTAAAAAAGTCTATGTTCTAATATGAATACTTATTCGTTTTGCATTTTAGTCTTTATGACTCTATTTTATATTTTCGGAAACCCATTAAGAATATATTTATATATATAAAAAGAAAACTCATAGAAAAACTAAAAAGTTAGAGGATTTGAAATACAGGGGCTAAAAATATTAACATGATATAAAGATTAAATAATTAAACTAAAACACTACAAATATTAAGTACGGTGACGCAGTATAAAGAATGATATTTTGAGAATAAGTTTCACACAAAGCCTAAGTATAAGCTTCCTAATTACACCAATGAGCAACAGAGAAGTATAAAATAGTGTGAGATTATTATGGTTATATAAAGGAATGATATCTTTAGGATCCAGCATATTTTTCTATCAAAAAATCATTCAAACACACAATAAACAAATCAAAGTGGGCTCGGGATAAATAAAATGAAATAAATAAGTAAACAGTACTATAATATGGTGTTAAAGTCAATTCTGCTATGTTTCTATAGAGAAGATGTCATTACTGTTCTGGACTATGTTGTGCGATGTCACTGTGAGTAATCTTTCTTTACCTTAACTTAATTATTTTATCACATTACCTTTTATATTCCTATATCATCTTGAAATATGGTTATATTTTGTGAATTATAAATCAAAATGTACCTTGTACTCCACTGACTGAGTTTAGGTGAAAGTCAGACTTGAATCAGGTGCAGTTTATAACACCTCCGTCATAGTCTCCGTCAGATCATGGGTGGGTGAAAATCAGGAAGTGAAAAAAAAATAGAAAAAAACGATAAATGTAATTATTTATATTAAAAATAAAAATAGAAAAAGTATAAATAATTTGATTGATATAATAAATTTATAAAAAATGTTAAATTATATATTTGTACAATTAATTAATTTGTTTTTATTGTTATAGATTAATTTGATTAAATATAACATTATATTTTTTTAATTATTATTATTATTATTTTAAAAAAATTATTTTTATTTTATTTTATTATGATTGTGATTATTATTATTTTATATAAAATAATTAATTATGTCACAATATATAACATGGGTAGAAGTGTAATAAAATTTTTCCGGTCTTCTTTTTTCACCTTTTGATGGATGCAAATTAGTGAGTCTTCACATAGTAATGAAACTTGCTTTTCAGTCCGCATGAATAGGTAAATCATCCGAAACAAGCGAAGTATAAACCTTGGCCTCTTAGAGCAAGAAGTAAAAGTTTAAAATTTAAATTAAAAAAAATATATTGTTTACCATAAAGAAGATAATAAATAAAAAGCATTGCACTAATTAAATACGGGAATGGAAAAATAGAAATAAGTAGTGGGAAAAAAGTGTTTATATTTTTACAAACATGTGTTTTATTTAAATTTTGTGCACAATAAGGTTGAGAAGGGTAGGTGAATTAAAGAGGAATATAGCATTGTAGTGAGGAAGAAAAGTTGTGTTGAGAAGAGGAGACATTTTCCTCTTTTGAGGGATGTAACGATGGTAAGATCTATACATGTAAAGAAGAGGCAAGAGCAACGAAACACCCTTAAGCTGAAACTGACCAAGGAGTGGGTCACTCTTGGACTCTTATATTCAAACCAATCACTACCAAATCTGTGTGGCTAAGAATGGCCAACAACAAACAAAAAATGTAACACTACATATTTATATATTACATCAAATATCATGGTTTGGGTACAAATATTTTCGATAAAATAAAAATATTCAATATATGAAAAAAATTAGTCTAAAATTTTATAGATTATAGCAAACACAAATAAAAAATATTTTGTCAAAAAGAAAAGATGTTTGAGCGAAATGGTACTATCAGATATATAGCGGTGGGGAAGATAGTGGTGATACTCACACTCTTTTTCCAACAATTTATTCTTCTGTAGTCCTTTCAATTTCTTGAAATGTTTTGATCATGGAATAAGTTCCTAATTTGGGTTGTCTGTGAGAGGATTTGAGGTGGTTGTAGAAAAATTCCAAGTTGATGACGAATACCAAATAGAATAAAGATAGAATTTTAAGGGTAAATATAGCGGAATGAGAACAAGTGCAAATTGTACAACATGATTCCTTTTACCTTAAAGAAGTTTCGTATTCGTTATGTTTTAACTGTTAATAATTGTTATAGGAAATTAGGTATCTAATTGTTATTAGTAAAAAGAATTCATTAAAATAAGTTGATTGAATCAAAATATACATATATATATATATATATATATATATATATATATATATATATATATATATATATATATATAAACAATTTAGTCCATAATAAGAATAACGGAGAGTGTTTTATATGTGTTAAAGAGATAATTTTTTAAGTCAAAAGTTGATATAATTATGATATTTCAAGATTGTATGATTGCAAGATTATTTTTCAAGAAGAATTAAGAAGTTATATTTTTTCTATAATGTTACTTCAAAAGTTGAAAGATTCTTTCATTTGGTTTTAAATTATTCAATAACGTATATAAACATAAGTTTCGTTAGATACAGATACTTTGTCTAACCAAAAAAATACAAATATTTTGTTACTATGTTTTATTTGATAAACTTTTACTTGAATAAGCTATATGTATTTTATTTAATAAGTTTTTGTTTAGACAGATAATAAATATATTTTGCTCGACCAACGATAAATCTTAAATATTTTATAGTACATGATAAAGATAGATATATGTTTATTATTTGTACAGAAAATATTGATTTCTTTATTTCTTATAAGAGGATTTGGTGATGAAATATAACATTAAGACGAAATATTACATTAAGATCTTTTAAAGAATGTTTTATTCCATAAAAATATCTTTTTTGAAAAGGTAGAATGATAGTCCCACAAAATGTAGCTAGTAGTATCAAGATGTTGTGTTTTACTAAAAAAAATTTTCTTTTTTTTCTCTCCTCGATGCCTCCCTCTTCCATTCTCAAAATCTCTCTCCCTTCTCTCTAACTTTTCTCTCTCCATACGTCATCTGTTTTAGAATCTGATCATACCCTGCAGTACCTGAGGAGTTAATGATCATTTCTAACCGATCAGAATTTCAAACAGAGTAAGTCCATATTTGCTCTAAAGATCCCTTAATCTCTGTTTTTCCTTAGATTTTTGTCATCAATCTTAGTAGAAATAGTTGAGAAAAGTATTTCTCTCAACTTAATTAAGATTATATTGAAATTTGATTTTGTTCTGATGACTTGTTCTAGATCTCTAAAGATTGGGTTAGTGCCACTAGCTAATTTGGAGGAATTGTTTTGGAGAACTTTCACCAGGTAAGGAAAGCTAGTACTTATTTTTATACTATTTAGTTATTTTTAAATAGAACTCAAAGATAAAAACTTGAATATGTGATTATCAGTGCTCGAGTCTTTCTTGCAGGTCTGACTGGTCCTTGAACACTGAATAAGTTTGATTATCTTGATTTTTGTGTGATTAATAGACCCTATTTGAGTAATGATGTAAAAAAAATAGTATGCAAGAATTTTTGCTTGTTGTTTGATGGATTGAATATGACTTGTGATAAAACTTTGATATGTTTTAAAAGTTTGAGAGCAGATATTGAATAAAATATGTCTTTATGCATGATTGATTGAGGAATCGGTTTTGAATGAACATGAATTGTTTTGATTTGGAAAATGAGTTTGATGAATCTACTATATATATGTTGTTATAATGTTAAAGATATTTTTGGAATGATATTTGATGATTTAATCATTAAGTGTTATTATGGTTGCGGAAAGATTTTAGTGCACTATTATTTGTGTATTGATGTTAATGATTGAATGATGATGTTGATGTCATACATTTGGGATAATGTATGAGTTGTGCTTGTTTGTGTACATTAAGTATAGCATGCCTATGTTTAACAGAGATCCTCAAGCTTCACTGATGATCTAAGTCACATAGACTAAGGTATCAGGTGGTGAGAAGCTGTGAGGGAGTTCATACACACCGGGACCGCTGGTGAGACTCGGTATTGGATGTTTGAACTTACTCTGATCCTTTCTCTTAGATTCGAATGGCAGTCTAAGTCTTGGGTATTGGATTAGTCCTTTCTCTTAGATTCGAATGGCAGTCTAAGTCTTGGGTATTGGATTAGTCCTTTCTCTTAGATTCGCTGGTAATCTAAGTCTTGGGTATTGGATTGATCCTTTCTCTTAGAATTGCTGAATCTAAGTCTTGGGTATTGGATTGATCCTTTCTCTTAGAATTGCTGAATCTAAGTCTTGGGTATTGGATTAGATGTTAGTCTCTGGTAGGGGCATACTTAATGGGTTTTCAGGAAGACGATAGGTCAATGTGTGGCCTATATGTGTGATATGGTCTATGTGTGGCCGATATGTATTGATGTGGTTCATGTGATATCTTTATGTATGACATTTGACATGAGTACTTGAAATGAAAAACAGAAAACTTGTATTGAAACTTGATATGCTAGACTTTAAAGAAATTCATATGATTGAGATATTCTGTTCTATTTGCATATATTTAGTATTGAAACTTATATGTTAATCTTTTAAGAAATTCTTGTGAATAACTAATATGGTTTGCTCTTTATTTGTGTATTGATTATATTATAAAATTTTATTTTTCACTAGCTTACCCCTGCTTTTCTTGTTGTTTTGTAAACTGCGATGATTGTACTATGTACATGAGCAGATATAAATGCAGATGCAAGAGTATGTGGAAGAGTGTAGACTTTATTTTGAAAATTTGATTCTTTTTGTTGGATTCACTGTATGTTAAACAATATACATTTTTGGGATGTTACACTAATAAGTCATACACATTTAATGTTCCGTAGAGAGAGTTTAATGAGTGTATGTGTTTGGGCAAATAATAGACAAAGAAAATGAAGAGTGCATAACCTCACAACAACTAAAAGATCTTTGTGAAGAAAAAAAGATGACGATACTTACAAAAAAAGTTCTTGTAATCATTAACAATCTTTTAGCAGGTGTGTATGAGCAAAATCATTGTTTGTTGTCATAGTAAGTTAAAAAAGTGTTTATTATGGTGTATTAATATCACGATGTTAACTTTTTTTTAGTGAGAAAAAATTGTGGTCATTTATATCACAACCTTTGTTTACTAATGTATTTTAGCTATGAGTGGTTATGTCTAAAAAATACTCATGCTAGAAATAGTTGTGTTGAAAAAATGCTTATAGCTTTGGTGAGGAACGGATGTGTCAAAAGAATACTCATTCTAAGTCAAAAGTGGTTGCACTCTAGAAATGTTCAAAACTTAATAATCAAGAATGGTCGGACCCATATTACTTTGTGTTTGGCTAAAAGTGGTTGAGTCCAAATGATATTTGCTTTATACCTTGTAGCGCTATTCTATGTTAATGAAACTTTAATCGTCTTAATCAAGAGTCGAACATAATATGGATTGTCAGACAAATTAGTATAAAAATACCTTGTTTCAACTAATATAAAAAACTAATATTTTGTGAAGATCTTAAAGTTACATTTTGATTCTTAAAAGATAGCTTGTTTGATAGAATATTTGTTAATACTAAATATCGTTTTTTCAGTTTTATTAAATGAAGAAAAATTTTAAAATATTAAATACATAATTTAAATTTTTATGTGTGTATTTGATATGTTTTATAATTATAGAAGCATTTTACGTAAATTCAATATAAAAAGTTATCTGTGAAATGAATCTATGAGAAAATTACTTGTTTATTAACTAATACATTAAGGATATGTCCAACACTTAAAATTGCTTGAGAGATATATTAGTTTGAAAAAGAAGACAAATGAATTATGACCAAGTGTACATTAAGTTTTGATGCAAACAAAATAACTCTAAAATTGCTAATTTATCAATTATATGTTTTCTTACGAGTAATAGGATGAAAAAATTATTAATAATCTTTGCATGTTGAAATTGGAAATGTCAACAACGGCTAAGTACTTATATTTTTTAATGAGTAAATTTTATGTTATTATGTGTTGTATAAAAAGGACAGTACAAATGTTTTCATTTCATTATATATATATATATATATATATATATATATATATATATATATATATATATATATATGTGTGTGTGTGCGTGTCTTATATAAAATGTTAATTTAATACATTTAAATTAAAAATTATGTATGATAGCCGGCCTAAATAAAAGAATGTATAAATTTTTATTTATTTTTAAAATTTAAATATTTTTAATCATAAATTTTATGAGAAACACTAACAAATTAAAAGACTTTAATATGATCATCGCCAATCTCGAGTGCTAAATAATGATATACAAAGTTGCTTTTATTACCTCTATTCACATTATGAGTCATGCAAAAAATAATAGTTTTTTTTTTTTTTTTAAATTAATTTGAATGATCATAAGAGAATCTAACCTTTTATTCAGATAAGGAATTTGTTGAAAGTAATTCAATCGTGTAAAAAAATTAAATGCTTTATTATTTAGATGGAGAATATTTTAAAGAATTAGAAATTTTAAAAATTTGTTATCAAATCGTTCTTATTGTTATATATTTTTTCCAACTTGATCTTAATTCAGATATTTTTAATTCAATTGAGGTCGAGACATTATTGATTTATATTATTTTTTCAACTATATCAATAAAGATTTTTATATCCTAATATTAATTCAATTATTTCTTAGTAAATATTGTAAAGTTATATTCTACTAAATATAGGTCAATATATTTCTGACTTTATGTTAATTACAAATTTTAACATTTATATGAATTAATTTTTTAATATATAATAAAACTACTTTTCAATTAATATAAGTAAGTAAGCTTTTTTTTAGTGGATATTTATATTAATTATTTTTATTTAATATTATTAAAGTTATTTATCTAACAACGTAGATTACAATGATTTTTTTTATTAATGTTTATCAAAGTTTTTTCAATATAAGACTATTTTTTAGTGGATACCAACTAGATTTTTTACTAAAGTTTGTAGTCAATTTGTTTGTTATTATATGTAGAGTTAAAATAGGATTTTTGTATTTAATATTTTTATAATTGATAATAATTAAAAAAAATACGAATATTATTTTTAATAAATTCCAATTGTTAATTTAAATAAAATACGTAAAAATTTAAATTATTTAAATAAAAACAAATTGTACTTGAATTTTTTAAAATTATAAAATTCTCCATGTAAATTTTTTAAAAAATATTTATTACATAAGACAAAGTTTTCAAAACTTAATTAAAAGAATCTATATACTTATAACAATATGTAAATAATTTTTTTTATTACATATTTTATTTCTCAATATACTCATTAATTTACTTAACATCTTTTAACTCATTTTCTTTATTCCTCATCACTCTTTCAAATAACCACAAACATTATTCTCTCCCTCTAGTTCTAATTTTTTTTTATAACTTCTAAACTCTCCTCTCTCTCTCTCTTCCCATTTTTCCTCTCTAACAAATGGTTTCAAATCTCTTTCATCTCAAATTCAAATTTCTTAAACAATATCTCAAATTTAAATAAGATTACATAATAAATAAATAATTTTATATTAAAAATATATTAACATCAATATACACATTAATATATAAAAGAATAAAAAAAATATAATAATTAGATTTTAACTCATCAAAACATAACAATATAAATGTATTAGTACATCTATGTTTCTGTTAATAACAATTGGAGACAAATGTATTAGTACATCTATGTTTCTGTTAATAATATAAATGACATATAAGTATTTTTAAAAATTAGACTAAAATTCTATAATTTATTAATATTTGAAGAAAAAATGATTGGGTGATTAAAAAGAAAAATTGATTATTGAAATCATGAAACTTATTGAAGTATAAATTCTTTTCCGTTTCTTGATGGTCATTATAAAGGTTTTTTTTCAATTATTGCATACCTGCTTCAAAGGCTTCCACGTTGAATTAGAATTTATGGCACGTGGGTGGATGAGTTGAAGGATCACAATTCCTGTGGTTAAAATGGATTTTTATACATTGCATTTTCAAAATGTATTTGTTTTTGAGTGAAACATACAACTTATGTTTCGGACACATCTCATTCTGAAATCTGCAAATCGAACCTTAGGAGATAAGGTCAAACAATGGAAGATAATTTTTCTTTCCTCAAATGGCGGTTAGCTATGACGTTATCTTCAAAGTATATGCTAAAACTTTATATTGTTTTTTTCGCTTTTCATTGAAAAAAAAAATATTCATACGACATTGACCTACAGTATATTAAATTATGGTGATGTTCCCATCTCTAAAATTGTGAATAACTGCAAGTAATGTAACTGTGATGCAATTGAATCATCATCAAAATTTTGACGTTGTTACTCAAATGTGGTTGTAAAACGCAGCATATAATACTTCTAATAAAATACAAACACGTTTATAGGTTAAGAGTGCTGATTTACTATTTAAGTACAATTAACCTTTCACATTAAAATCTAAAATTTTGATTCTTTTAATTTTTTTATATCTATTGAATCTAAAATCTCTGGTTTTAGTTCTTGTAAAATATGTGAATTTTGATTCCAGTCATAAATTTTCTTTTATACATCTAAACTTTTAAATTATTACTTATTTAGTTTATAATATTTCTTCTAAAATAAATAAATAACTTTCATTTCATAATTATTTAATATTTTATTGAAAATAGAAAGAAATAATAACATCTAATACTAAAAATCAAAATTAGTGTGTTTTTTAATTTTAGAAAAAATAAAACATTTTCTATAAAAATTAAAATTAAAATCGGTCCATATATATCACTGAAAATATAATTAAGTCTAAAGAACATGGATTAGAAGAATCTAAAACACATCTTACCTAATAAGTAGGAAGCATTACATGACATTAACTAATGTTAGGAAGATACTAGTACGAGAATATGATATAGAATTGTTTAGGAAGATGATTGAAATATGAGGTAGGTGAAGAAAAGAGCTAAGAGGAAGGAGTTATAGAGACAATGATGAGCCATGAGAGTGGTGTTGGGAAGGTCCATAACTGGCTGATACATGATAATAGTAGATGATGATGATAAGGGAAAAAAAAAAAGAGAGAAGTGAGGTTGAAATGCATAGCATGGGGTGATTCCAGTCAAAGGGAAAGAGGGTGCTATCCCAGGTGATATTTTGAAGGCTGCACCAAGTTAGGGAGGAAACACCCCAGAAATCACAAAAATGGAAAGATGAGGGCTGAATGAAAATGTAATTGAGGAAATTTTTGGGTTAATGAATGAAAGGGTCAGTTAGGTGTGTGAAAATAAAGGAGGGGGGAGCATGTGTTTTGGGGCAGAGCAACAGAGTGTGAACAGTTTTAACCTCAGAGTGCACTTTCCTGACACCTCCTACCTGCCAACGCGCTAGGCAGAGAGAGAAAGACAAGTGCTTTCAATTGCAACCAAACAACTCCGAACCTCCTTCTACCCGATAGTCTTTTACTTGCACTGTCCCAGCCAGCATCACTCAACTTCAAAAGGGTCATCTATTTTCCAATAACAAAGTAAAAAAAAAAAAAGGGTCTTTCAGATTGGAGATTTGTCATGTATCTTATACTTTCACATGGGAGTCAGTTACCACAGAGTTGGGAACTTGGGAGTGAAATAACAGTTTCTCTCAGTGTTTATACGGCTGTTTTTTTTTTTTTTTTCATTTAGTTTAGGTGTACTTAAGTTAAAAACTAGCTATTGAAGACAAAGTAGTACATAATATTGTGTCGGTTTTATATGATGTTTGTGTGATTTTGAGCACCAAAGTCATTAATGATTATGGATTATGGAAATGATTAAGTGGGAAAGATGGGGAATGGAGAGTTAAAGGAGGGGAAAATGAGTGTAATGTAACCGAAAATGGAGGGATGAAAGTGAGAGGGGTGGGAGAAAATGTGAAAAAGGAGAAAGCATAAATCCGTGGGCAAAAAAAGGAGGATTGAGCTCTAGCCTTGGCCTCCAAATCTATCAATGAGATAACGCCACGCATGGAGAAGCCAAAAAAGATGAAAAATGACACGTACGAGACTTTCTCTTATTCAAAAAGTTACCATGCCATGCCTTGCAAAACAAAAGAGATTGATATAGGCACAGCCACTATTGCTGGGCAGCTTACACTTCACATAATCGGATGGAGGGCACTATTTTCCATGAGTGATGTGGAGACAGCAAAAGCAAAGGTGCATGGACTAACATGCATTTGAATTTAATTTTTCTTCTTTCCTTTGTACATTTGTTTATGGATTTCTGTAAAGATGTCAGAGACAAAGGCAGCTGCAGAGAAAAAAACAGAAGCAACAGAGGTGCAGTCATTATAAGAGCAGACTCACTCACTCACCCATCCAGCACATTAGAGAAATAGAGAGGAGGTGGCAGAAAGCCAGAAGCATCATCAGACTATCAGAGCCATTAGTATTATCCATGCACAGGAGAAGAATCTGCTACCCTTCAACCCCTACCCCCTCTCCCAACAAAAAAATTACTATCACCCCACCTGCACTAAATTAAACTCCCTTCTTTACTTCATTCTTTCAACTCCTATATCTTCCTCTTCTTCTCTTCACCACTATTCACACAAACACACACTCTTTCCTTCTTTTTGTCTAAAAATGATGAGTGCAACTGCAAGTGCAAGTGCCAGAAATAGGTCTCCTTTCACACCAACTCAGTGGCAAGAGCTTGAGCAACAAGCTCTTGTCTTCAAATACATGGTCACAGGAACACCTATCCCCCCAGATCTCATCTACTCTATTAAAAGAAGTCTGGACTCTTCAATTTCTTCAAGACTCTTCCCCCACCATCCAAGTAAGTCTTTTGCAGTTTTGATATTCTTTCAAGTCCATGGATAACTTTATTTAAAAAAATATATATATACACTAGTGGTTATTATTATATGTCTACTTTTTATGAGGGACAAATAAAATTTAGAGCCTGGTTTGTTGTCATAACTCTGGCTGCAGTTGGGTGGGGATGTTTTGAAATGGGATTTGGCAGAAAAGTAGACCCAGAGCCAGGAAGGTGCAGAAGAACAGATGGCAAGAAATGGAGATGCTCAAAGGAAGCATATCCAGACTCCAAGTACTGTGAAAGACACATGCACAGAGGCAGAAACCGTTCAAGAAAGCCTGTGGAAGTTTCTTCAGCAACAAGCACCGCCACAAACACCTCCCACACAATCCCATCTTATACCAGAAACCTCTCCTTGACCAACCCAACCTTAACTTCACCCTCTTTCCCTTTCTCTCCTTTGCCCTCTTCCTTGTCCTGTGACTCCCACCAACCCTTTTCCCAATCCTACCAAAACCCTTCTCTCAATCCCTTCTTCTACACCCAATCAACCTCCTCCAGACCCCCAGATTCTGATTTTCCACCTCAAGATGCCCATACCCACCAGCTGTTCATGGACTCTGGGTCTTATTCTCATGATGAGAAGGACTATAGGTATGTTTTTAAAGGTTTTTTTATCTTGTTACTTTGGTCTTAAATGAGTCCAATGATATTTGGTGATTGATTCTTGTATGGGATAAGATTTATTGTTTCTTGTTAATTATTATGATGCAATCTACTTGTTGGTTCTTGCAAACAGGCATGTTCATGGAATAAGGGAAGATGTGGATGAGAGAGCTTTCTTCCCAGAAGCTTCAGGATCAGCAAGGAACTACACTGACACGTATCAACCACTATCAATGAGCTCCTACAAGTCCTATTCAAATTCCAACTTTCAGAACATGAATGATGGCACCAACCCAAGACAGCAAGAGCAACAACACTGCTTTGTTTTGGGGACTGACTTCAAATCAACAAGGCCAAGCAAGGAGAAAGAAGCTGAGACAACAAGCCAGAGACCCCTTCACCGTTTCTTTGGGGAGTGGCCACCAAAGAACACAGATTCCTGGCTAGATCTTGCTTCCAACTCCAGAATCCCAACCGGTAACACTGATCATGCTGCTTCCCTACTCTCATTATCATACCCTTTTTAATATTCCACTTCATGCTTACCTATAAAATTATTTGTACTTATGTAGTCTCCTTTATCCTTGGCAGATGAATGATGTTTTTTCTTTTGTTATTATGAGCTGGTGGATACGGCCAAGAGAGAGAGACTCATTGATAAAGATCAGTTTTTTGTGGCTGGGGTGATTTTCTTTTACAAAAGGTGTGATGTTATTGTGTTAAGTGGGGGACCACATTAGGATTTCTGTCTTTGCTTTGGTAGATATTTATATATGCTTCTTTTTTCCTCTTGAAGAAAAGTTAAAAAAAAAAAAAAAAAAACATGTCTCAGATTTTCACACTATGTTGTTTGACTGGAAAGCATATTAAGTTGCTCTGCAGTCTGCTTTATAATGGGTGGGTGGTAGCAAGGACAATTCAAATAAGCTC